>Ga0210043_1000446_pt1 | contig 43751 bp, 66 predicted proteins | sample CryGeymet201501t_FD_183990 | JGI IMG/M metagenome (GOLD analysis project Ga0210043, IMG submission 183990) | Groundwater microbial communities from Crystal Geyser aquifers in Utah, USA - Crystal Geyser metaG 2015-01t (SPAdes) (version 2) | ecosystem: Environmental > Aquatic > Deep subsurface >... | reverse complement strand
CGAATACCGCCAGCTGCATCAGTACCCGAGATTACCGCGGTACTTAATGATGTTATAGACCGTTTGAATGACCAGCTTAAAACTCAAGTATATTCCGACTCTACTAGTAAGCGTTTCATTCAGGGCTTTGCTCCTGGACGTTGGCCAGGTGGTGATTTTGGTATTGCTATCAGTGCCGAAGGTCAAGACGTTTTGACCGTTGATTTTGACCAACTTATTTTTGCTTGGGACTTTTCCACCAACCAACAATACATCAGGGGCGGTAGACAGACATTTTATGACCCAACGACAGGTTTGGATATTGGTCAACAGGGAATTCTTCCAAACGGTGAGGGTGGTTCTGCCTGGTCCAAGGAAGGTGAGAGCGTTAATGGCGCTTTCGGAGTTTAATTATGACACCTGATAGAGACAAACTTCAATTCTATACTGGTGACCCGATTGACAAAATCGTGGCTCCTTTGGTTCAACGTACTATTGTTAATGATGGTAACACTGGTGGTACTCTCGACTGGCAGACGGCCAAGATTGTTGCTACGGATTATACAAATCCCTATGCAAAACAATGTTTCGTCAGAGGTCGTTGGTCTATCGACGACGGCGCAAGTTGGAACACTTTCGAGAGTCACGACCTCTACACATTCACCATAAACTTGACTGGTACATTTTCTGGGACGCAAACAGGGCAAGGGCTTTTAGCTGCTGTTTCTATTGGTGTGAGTGCCAGCACTGTACGAATTCGAACGGCTAATGGCCATCATGGAACCGTCACCGTGGACACTGATACTAATGCTCAGTCGTACAGCCCGATTAGTCACACCTTCCTAATTGAATATGAATTGTTTGAGGTAGAATAATGGAACCTGATTTAAATAAACTCAATTCCTACAGTGGCGTGAACTATATGAAGCGCAGTGATACGAGTGGTCAGTCAACGATAAATACGGCAGACTTGCCTATATCTCACAACCTGAATTACACTCCTCAATTTGTTATTTATGCAGACTTAGATGGCGATGGCTTTTTATGGTACGGTGGTGAGAAAGTATTTGAAGGAACGAATTCAACTTCATTTTTTGCTAGCCCACCTCCACTCGTTGACTCTTGGATAACTGATACAACATTAACAATGCACCCATACAATTTCTCGGCAGCTCGAGCAATTCATTGGTTAATTTATTTGGACTACGGAGCATAATATGGCAGACCCAGATTTGACAAAATTACAATCGACATCCCTCAATCAGGGGTTTAAAAACAATGCAGAATACACTGGCAGTTTCGTTTTAAGTGGTAGTTTTAGTGATGGAAGTAAAGAGATAACTCAATCCATCACCCTACCAGCTAATGTAGTATTGGCTGATGTCTTGTTTCAAGGACGTGCTGATGGTGGTTTCGCTATCCCTACTGACGACCCTCGACCAAACGCTGCTTGGTTTAAAAGGGGCAATGTATGGGCTCGAACTGACGACTCGGGTGCTGGTTATACGAACTATCCGATGCCATTTATTCTTGGTGCGCGTATCGAGGGTAATCAGTTGATTATCTCAGCTAATGCATTTAAGACATTTATTGCAAATCTAACAATTACAAGCGAAACCGTTTACTATAAAGTTATTGACTACTCAGTTTTCTAACTTATGCTAAAATAACACTAGAAGGAAAACAAAAAGATGCAATCAATTACCGAGAAATTTTTAAGCAGAGTAGAGAAGACAGCAACTTGTTGGCTCTGGTTCGGTTTCGTGCAGCTAAATGGTTATGGACAATATCGACATAAACCCGCTCACGTTATTGCTTATGAGCTTTTCATAGGCGAAATTCCTGAAGGTCATCAAATTGACCATACTTGCAATACTAGAGATTGTGTAAATCCTGAACATCTTGAAGCGGTAACTCCTGGCGAAAACCAACGTCGGGCTTATTTGCGTGGACAGCCATTCCGAGGTGCTGTTGTTTTTCAAAGAGAGAAGACTCACTGTAAAAACGGCCATGAATTTGATGAGGCTAACACTTATCATCGTCCTGGCAACAAACGTGGCTGCAGAACATGTCTAAGGGCTTCCAACCTACGATTCTTAGAAAGGAAACAAAGTTATGCCACCGCAAGTTAGAGACTTACAATCACTCATAGCCGAACAGAACACAGCACTCAATCCGCAATACCAGTTGCTAGATGCTGACATCGCGAGTAATGCTACTGCTGGCGCAGCTCAAGAAGCTGGTTTAGCTGCTAAAAAGAACACAGCATTCAAACAAATTGGTCAAGCATCCCAGGACAAAAATATGTTCTTTTCAGGCTTCTCGCCAAATGAAGAGGCCGAATACACTGCTGGGACGTATCTTCCTGCCTTGGCTCAGCTCCAGGCAACTATCGCAAGTACTCGTTCTAATCTACTCGGCAAGAAAGCCGAACTTGGCAAATCTGCCTTCGATACCGCCTTTCAAACTCGTGAAGGTGATGTTACCGCTAAGCGTACTTGGGACGCAGCCGAAACTCAGCGACGCTGGGAAGAGAGCCAAGCTGCTCAAGAACGAGACTTCAAAGCTGCCGAATCATCCAAGGACCGCGCAGCTGCAGCAGCCCAGGCAGCTCGAGCGACCGCAGCTGGCAACGCTACTTCCGCTGCTCAGGCATTGGACGCAGACCGTAAAGCACTTGCTGGAGAATTATTCCAGGTCACAGGTAGCGACGGATTCGTTTCTCCAGGTAGTTATCAAAAAGCTAAGAATGCGTGGGTAGGAAGCGGTTACGACGCTAAGACGTTTGATGCCAACTTCGCGTCATTCAGGAACCCAGGCAATAAGAATTACAAGTTAGGATAGGGTTATGTCGTACAAGAGCCCTTTCTCAGGAATGTTCGCAGCAGCACAGGACCAAGAGGAATCTGGTTCTGATTCTTCTAGTGCGCCGACCAGCAGCTCAGGTGGCTACAAAAGCTCGTTTTCGGGCATGTTTTCTAAGCGCAAGAAAAAAGATGAAGAAGAGGCTCAGCTCCAGCTCGAAACTGAGATGAAGCAAAAAGACGAGACTAAAAAAGCGGAAGATAAAAAGAATGCTGATAAATCTATTCTCGACAAAACTGGTGACGTTGTTGGTGGTGTTGGTAATTTCATAAAGGATGCTGCTATCGGAGTGAAAGACTCGGCCGTAAATGCCTATACTGGTGTCAAAGATACTGTTGAGGGTTCGGTGGCTACCAACGATGCCCTTAAAGATACTGAAGAATTGAACAAAAAGAATAAGGTTATCAGGGACAAAATCTACGGTATTACTGGTGATAAAACAGATGACGCTACCTGGAATGACCCGAAGGTAAAAGCCCTCGTCAACGAACAGAACCGCAACTCTCTCGAGGCTGGGATGGGCCAAGGGCTCACTGAGCAACAGAAAAAAGATTCTGGCTACGACCCTAATAAAGCCAAAGAATCAACTCAAAAACAAGCTGACCGCACCAAAGAATTCGATGAATCTCAAAAAGTTGATGCCAAAAAGACTGCTTTTGCTGCTGCTGATACCTTCTTAAATGTCGCCACTCTTGGACTTGGTACTGGGCTCAAAGCCGTCGGCAAGCAAGCCATTGTCACTGGTGGCAAAGCTGTAGCTGAATATGCCACCAAACAAGCTTTGAAAACTGCTATTAAAACAGGCGGTACTACGGCTGTAGAGCAAATAATCAAGCAGGGTGGCGAGGCTGCCGTTAAGAAAGCTGCTCAGGAAGTGCTTGAAGAGGGAGCTAAAACAGTTGTCAAATCTGGTGCTCGTAAATTAGCTGAAAACGCTGGAAAAGATGCAGCTATCGGTGCTGCCTACGGCGTGACCCAAACTGGAGTAAACGACCCTGATGCTGACTTGAACGATTTTATTCTCAATGCTGCTTTTGGCGCGGGTATCGGAGCGCTCGTTCCTGTTGTCGGTGCTGGTCTTAAAAAGGGTGGCCAAAAAGTTGTCCAGGCAGTCAAGGGTGACGCTACGAAAGTAGTAACCAAAGCAGTTGACGGCGAAGTAAATTCACTCGTCCAGGACGCTATCGATGCGCAATCAGAAAAGTACGGTACGAATGCCCTGACTCGTGTGAAGAACTGGGTTGGTGACCAGGTGAACCCATATCGGGCCCTGGCCAAGATTGATGATGCCTATGCGAAGACAACTGGTAAAGCTCGTCATCTCCTAGAAGCGGGCGAAAACCTTGAAGATTTGGCACGTCGTTCGGCCGTTTCAGAGCGCGAAGCTGCTACCCTTCTATTCAAAGAACTTGATGTTCCAGGGCCCGACGGCAAAGCATTCAAGAGCTCGGCTGCCGATTTGGTCAAGAAGTACAAAGGTGATTCCGCTGAAGGCAAAATGTTCAACGAATATACGAACCATAAATTCGACCTCGAGTTCCGTGATAAAAATGGTGGCAAAAAGCGTATTCAGCAGACTCTTGAAGACGCTGACATTAAGAAATTTGTCGATGATTACGAACGAACCAACCCAGATGCAGTCAAAGACTTGGCTGTTAAAAAGCGTGTCAACGATGAGGCTGTCGATTATATGCAACGTGCGGGCGCTATCTCAAAAGAAGAGGCTGCTCAAATTAAATCTGCCTACAAAAACGCTGTACCGCTTGAGCGTATTTTCCCTGATGATTTGGCGCGTCCTGAAATGGTCGGCAAAAATGTCGGTTCTATCGCCAAACAAACCGTAATTCAAAAGCTAGAAGGTGGCTCAGACATTCCACTTTCAAATAGCTTCGATACTATGCTAAATCGTGTTGGCAAGGCCGTGAGCCAAGGCAACCGTGCCAAACTTGCTCAGAAACTACTAGAGCGTAGCGAGCAAGGCCTCTTAGAGGGCTCAAAGGTACTTGTGACGGCTGGCAACTTAACGGCCCGTAAAACGCTTCGTGAGCAGTCACAGCTCGTCAGTAAGGGTGTCCGAAATCTCAATAAGAAAATGGCCCTCAGCAACAAACAGGTCAAACGCCTGGACAAAGAGCTCGCAAAGCTTGGCGTGGTCGCTGATGAAAAGGCTGCCGTGGCTGCAGGGCTTCGTGAATCGGCCGAATCGGTTGTGCCACTTATGAAGGAAACAGCTCCAAAATCTATCGATGAATTGACTCAGACCTACAAAATCAAGGACCAATTATTGAAAGCCTATGGTTTTGGCGGGGTTAAAGCCTACGGCAAGCGAGCACCCGAGAAGGTGTTCTCTGTCGAGCAAATGGCAGCTGATATTCATAACGGTGGCTGGAAGCAACTCCGAGCTCTCAATCCCGACATCTCAGAAGCTACGGCTAAATCTATCGCGACTCAGGTGCTTCGCGCACCAAAAGCAGTAGCAGGGAAAGTTGTCGGTACTGAAGGTGTGCTCGAAGGCAAAACTACCAGCCGTTCGGTTATCAAGAAATTGCTCAATTCTTCTGAAAAAGACATCGAAGCAGTTCGTAAAAAGATTGCTACCCGTGAGCCAAAATTAGCTGCCAAGATGGATGAAGTGCTCAATATCAAGCGCGAAATCGATTCTCTAAAAGTAGTCAAGACGCAGCTGAAAGAAGTGACAGCTGATTTTACTGATGACCCGACTACTGGCAAGCAAGTCGTTTCTGGTATCATCGATGGCGAACCATACAAAATGGAAGTACCACCAGCGATTGCCAAAGCCGTACAGGGCATGGACAACAAAAAAGTAGAAGGGGTGCTCAAGGCATTCGCTATCATCAAGAAACCGTTCGAAGTCACCTGGACAGGTGTTTTCAACCCTGTCTTTGCTGCAATGTCATTCCTCGTCTACGATACGCCGATGTCATTCATCAACAGCCCGCAGGGGCGTAAGGTGTTCGGTCCGAAGGCCGTGCTCGAAGGCTTCAAATCATTGAACGCTAATTCGAAGTTCCAAAAGGCTTTGGCTGCTGAAGGTGCTCGGCCTTATGGTGGCTCGGGTGCTTCAGCCTTCACAAAGATGGATGCCAAAGCTATTGCAGCCCAACGAAATATCCTCACCAAAATTAAGTACACGGCCAGCAACCCAGAGGTCGCACTATCAAAGCTCGATGTCTGGGGTGGTAAATTGGCCAACTCTACTCGTACTCGTATTGCTCGAGCAACCTATGATGATGTGCTCCGACAAATCAAAAAAGAAGGTGGCGACATCGCGGGTGAAGCCTCGCAGAAAAAAGCTATGGAAGCAGCTGCTCTCGCATATCGAACAATCATGCCTGACTACGACACCATGAGTCACCTGACGCGCCAAATAAACTCAGTCGTTCCATTCTACGCTGCCTCGGTCGCTGGTACTCGCTCGTTTGGCCAGGCGATTCGTCGCAACCCTCGCGATACCTTACTCAAAGCAACTACGGTCGGCCTACTACCTACTGTCGGCGTGACGGCATTTTCATTGATGCAACCAGCAGGACAGGAATTCTATAAGGATATGGAAGCCTCTGGCAATACCCGAACCCTCGACGATAACTTAGTCGTGGTTCTTCCTGGTGCTCACAAAGATGACGAAACTGGTGAGTGGAAGGGTATTATTAAAATCCCTCTCGCTCCTGAATTCCGTGCTATAAACCAAACAACGTGGCGTTCGACTCGAGGATTGATGGGTGGAGAAGGCCCAGAGGCTTCACACATCGCGCTCTCACTGTTCGACACGATAACAGGTGGCGTTCGAAATAGTGAAAACCCGCTAATTTCTACTCGTCGAATCCTTTCAGGCGAAGACCCTCGTACTGGCGAACAGCTCGTCAAGGGTGACATGGCCAACTTGCCAAAAGAAGAGCAGATGTACGAGTGGACCAGTGAATCTGGTAAATTCATCGGCAAAGTGCTCAACACCTCACCAATTCAAGGCGACAAGATTTTAAGTCAATTTGGTTTGGTGGGCCAGACTGCGAAGAACGGTGGCAAGCCAGTTGAAGCGGTGACCGAGAATATCGGCAATCGTGTGACTGGTGCTTTTGGTGAGAAAGCCAACGAGTCATTCTTCAGCACTTATAGTCCTGTCAAAGCACGACGCGATAAGGTGTCGAAAGAAGTAACTGACCTCATCAAAGCGGGCAAGCGAAACGAGGCCCGTCGCAAGGCAAATGAGTTCAACGAATCCCTATCGGGTAAGTTTGGCGACTTCGAAGAGAAGTACGGTCAATCTGATGCGAAAGACCCAGCCTGGGACGATTTGATGAGTGGGCTTATAATCAAAACTAGTGACAGCGGTTTTAACTCTCGTTTCAAGCAATAATCTGATAGAATAACATAAGAAGGAAACAAAAAAATGCCAACAATCAATCCAGACTTACCCAGCAACGGTGACAGCGCAGTAGTAGACGTATATAATGCTGCAGTTCAAGCAATTTTCGCTGTCTTAAATGGTGCGCTCGACCAAGATAACCTTGCTGATGGAGCGGTTGTGCTTTCCAAGCTCTCTACGGCTTTACAGCAAGCACTCGTTCCAGCTGGTACGATTCTAGCTTACGGTGGCACGGCAGCACCTTCAGGTTTCTTGCTTTGTTACGGTCAGTCAGTGCTCCGAACAACTTATTCTGATTTATTTGCGATTGTCGGTACAGCTTTCGGTTCGGCCGACGGCACTCACTTTAATCTCCCAGACCTCCGAGGTCGCGTCCCTGTTGGTAACGACGCTATGGGCGGTACTGCAGCAAATAACATGCAACGTTCAACTACTATTAGTACGACCAACGCCAGTCCTACAGCCACTCCAGCTTCAATGACTGGTTTAGCCGTTGGAATGAAAATTGTTTCTACGAATGTTCCAGCAGGAACAACTATCACCGTAGTTGGTTCTACGACAATTACGATGTCAGCCAACGCTACTGCTACCGCTGCTGGTACTGCTGCTCGATTCTCAATGATAACCGATGCCAACGTCATTGGTAGCACGGGTGGTACGGATGTACACGCACTTATTACCGCTGAACTTGCATCTCACGCACACGTAGTCACAGCAGTTAGAGACTTAGGTACTAACAGTACTGCCTTCGCCTTGAAGTTTGCTACAACTAGTGGTTTTAACGCTGGTCCAGAATCATTCAGCAGTGCTACAGCTGGTAGCGACAAAGCTCATCCAAATACTCAACCTAGTCTTTTAGTAAACTACATAATTAAGGTCTAGGTGCGGTTGGATGGACCCTATATTCACTGAGTTACTAAAACAGGGAGTCGTCGGGCTCATCGGAGCAATCGGCTTTTTTCTATTTTTCCAGGAGCGCAAAGAGCGCAAAGAATATCAGGACAAATACGAAGCATCTCTCGAGGCCAGACGTGTTGATTCCATCGACCGTGAAGGAAAAGTTATTGCTTTAGGTACGAATTTCTCACAGAATGTTAGCAATTTAACTGATAAAATAGTAGCTGGAAAGAAGAGTAGCTAGTATGAACTTCTTATGGTTTCGTTGTAAACAGAAAAAAGTAGAGACTGAGCAGTTTGAGCGTCAGGTCACTATTGAAGTGGAGCATAACAAAAATGCTTCTGCTAAAACAGTTGCGGAAAACAAGAAAATAACAGATAATTTTAATAAGCTCATACGTCATAACAATTTTACTATTAGGATTCATGGTGCAGCGGGCGGGAAACACTAAAATGGAAATAAAAGACGCAGCATTATACCTACTCATACTAAAGACAATATCTTCGGTTGCTCTATTGTGGGTCTTAGCCAAACAAGCGAGATACCTCCGAGAAAACAACCCACCAGAAGAGCAGAAAATCAGACTTGCCTTAGCTGGTGTCACTGTTATTCTCATCAGTGGAAACATAATTCCTATCTTAATAGATTTGTTGACTTTATTTGGTAGCATTAAATATAGCGCCCATGTACTTAACACTACTGGAATTATATACACATTCTCGTATGGGGTTTTCGCTGTAGTTGTCGGTCTAGCCTGGGCCTTTTTCTACTGGTTGGCCGACCGTGAAAAAGTTTATCTCAAAGAAGAAGTCAAAGAGCTGCACCAAGAGGTAGACGACCTCCATCAAACCGCAACCGATGTTTCTAACGCTCAAGATGTAAAAGACGTGAAAAGTGCCAAAGTTCTGAAAGAAGCTAGAAAAAAGCAATAGTGCTATAATTAGCTTATGACAAATGCTCAACGCGCAGAACGATTTGCAGCTAAATATACAGGTCAGTATATTGACGAAGACAAATGGTACGGCTCACAGTGTTGGGACGTTTCAGCTCGTTATGCCCGTGAAGAATATGGCTGCCCTTCATTCAATACTGGTTCTGGTGGTGCAGAAGGACTTTATAGAATATACGCTCAACCAATACCACAGTTTTTTGACAAAATATCTGGTTCACAACTTCAAGGCGGTGATATTGCCGTTTGGGACAAAACCTTCTACGAACCGTGGGGGCATACAGCTGTAGTGCTTTGGCGCGAAGGCAACACGGTTTGGGTTATTGAACAGGATGGTTCTAAGGACCCAAATGGCGATGGTATTGCTGACGGTGTGGCGTATGTGGTACAACGTACAATAACAAGTAAAATTAACGGGTTACGACCCAAAGGAAAGGCAATTGTAATGACAGAAGATGGCGTAAGATTTGGAATACTAGCCGTAACTGGCGGTAAGCCAATGAAAGAATATGAAATTGAAGTAAAATATTGGACTAACCGCGACCCTGCAGAATTCGCAAAATATCTATATGGTATGAGCGACAATTATATGGTTCAAGCCTACAAAGATATTGCTAGTCTGAAGAAGCAACTAGCCGACAGTGGTAATACTGAATTTGTAGAGACTAAGGTGTATACTAAAAAAAGTTAAACAAGGAAAATTGAAATGAATGAATTACTAGCCCTAAACGCAGCCCAGGTAGCATTACTGCTTACCACGGTTGTCGGTGTGAACGAACTTTTGGTCCGTTTACGCGCCAAAGACTATTGGACGGCCATTACTATCGGTAGTGCAGCTGTTCTTGGTGGTTTGTTCGGCCTATACTACCACGTCGATTTTGTCGCTGGTGTTGCAGCTGGATTCGCAGCAGCGGGTACTTTGAAAGGTATCTCAATGTTCGGGAACAAAAGTACTGCCACTCCAAGTGAAGACACTTTAGTAGTAAAATAAAAAACTCCACATAAATAAAAAAGACCACCTGCGAGGACTGGTCTTTTTTATTGTTTGAGAGACTTTTTGGTCTTTATTTTTTTTTACTCACCGTGTTTGTTCTGCTCATAATATACCACAAAAATGAAAAAGCAATAACATTTCTGCTATTGCTTTTTTGTTCCACATCCATAAAGGCTCTCAAACTTGTATGGATATAGGCGAGGGCGGGGAGGGACGGCTGTAATGACCAATCCGTTGTCCGAAGACAAGCTCTGGGGTTCCATAGCCAACTAATTAAGTGTCACCCGCTTCTTCCTATCTGGCCACCACCGCAAGCTATCAAGAGATGCTTAATGGCCAGAATTGGAAGGTCGAACGGACTCGCAAATACCGTTCGACTCATCCTATTTTATCAGAATCTAGTACCAATTGTGAGAATCGTGGAAACTTACTGCAGCTTGCCAAGAACCATAACGACCAGTGACATAACTATTCATCCATCTAACCTGACATGCGCCATCGCCTAGACTACAACCTGATTTACCGCAAGGTAATTCCTGAGCGACACCACATGCACCTGAGCTAGGATTCACGGCGTTTGGATTACACCCGCTCTCGCGCCGTATAAGCTCGTTAGCGTTCGCAACGTCCGAAATACCAGCTTCGGCTATCCAAGAGTCACAGGACCCTCCAAACGAAGCCGAGGACGTAGTTTTTGGCGCAGTCTGCGGAGCTTCGATTGGTTTATCGATACAACTGAAAGGAGCGTCTTTCGCTATGTATTGTGTGTTTTGGTCGCATTTATTTGGGTTGCTTTCCCAAGTCGGCACTACCTCAACAGGGGTAGGTTCAACTGTTTTTTCTTCTACAACTGGGGTGGGCGATTTTTCGGTCGCCGTCACCTCAGAGGTCATGCTTGCTTGTGACGGTGTTATTGGCAGAGGGGCTGCGGATGCAATCATCCCTCCTGTTAGTACAATGGCTAAAGTTACCTGAAGCGCATCTTTAATATGAGTTTTCATAATCGCGCCCTGGACAATGGCAGAGATGGGCTGACTAATCCTTTCGTTTAGTTACTATTTTTGGACTTCGTACTTCGTTTGCGACGTGGACTATTGCTAGGACCACCGCCACAAAGATTGTAGCATATCCCAGAATCGTCTTATCCAAAACTGGAATTCGACCGACTAGGGCTAGGCCCGCTATTGCGACCAGTGATAGGCCGAATGGTGTTGTTGCTTTTACGATTTTTTCAAACATTTTGATTGCTCCTTACAATTTATTGATGTTTACTAGAGTATTCTACCATAGCCTGTATGTGTTTGTCAAGTGCCTTTGTAACATAATTATGCTATACTTAAACCTATGAATACTTGTACCACATGCGGAACCACAGAAAATCTCTTTGTTTATACCCGTAAGAAAAACGAAGACGGCACAGTAAGATATAACTATTATATGTGTACTGAGTGCAATACTGCGCGAGCAAAAAAGTACCGAAAAACGTCTAATGGCAAGAAGGCAACTTCAGAACAGAGAGCACGATACTCAGAGAAAAACCCAGAACGTGTTAAGGCGTGGAGAGCTGCTCAAATTTTAGAGAACAAGCCATGTGAAATTTGCGGAAAGTCACCAGCGCACAAACATCATCCAAATGTTAAAAGGCCTTTATTTGTCATTCACTTGTGCCCCTATCATCATCGTCAAGCACATAAAACTAATGATATGACAGAGGCCGTCGGACATCCTGGATACTATTCAAAACGATAACGGATAGCATCTTCAGTCCAATTCCACCAACAAGGACGGAGCGCACAAGGGCCCTGGTGTCTAAAATCTCGGCTACACCACCAACCTTTTTTGAAATTATACTGACACTTCTTCATCTGATTCTTCCGTTTCTGTGCCACAAAAGCAGCACGGATTATGTTCACAATGAGGGCACTTGTCCGCGAAGCTCATCCTAGTGCTTCTTCTTTTTCTTTCGGTCTGGGACGTTCTTCTTTTTGGTGGCACTCGCACCCTTGATGCCGTCCAGGTCAATATCGACAGGTTCAACAGGTGGAAGCACATTTATAGGCACTTCGTCGTACTCCTGAGACTGCACCACAATCATAATGCCGTTGCGGATTGAGTCTGGGGCGACAGTTATGATTCTAGCGTCCTCTGGGATGCCAGCGATGACCTTAAAATTCTTTTGGAATCGTAGTCCTTTGGTGAAGAGGAACATAAATTCCCCTGGCTTAACCATCAGCATTTTCACGCGACGCTTTGGGATTTTAGCTCCCTCGGGCTTTTTGACGACCTTAATATCTGGGTCGGTTTGTGGTAATTCTTCTGCGGGTCTTTTACTCATCTCGGTACTCCATTAAAGTTATTTTTCCTTCGCGGGCCCAATACTTCTGACAGTGTACGTCATAAATGTAACTGTCGTCGCTTGACATGGCATCCATGAAGGCTTTGAGGTAATTGTCAACGTCGGGCTTCACCTGATGGGGTTGGCCGTCGAAGGCAATCTTCTTTTTCTCGCTCCAAGATTTAGGTAATGGAACGTGAAAAACTATTTTAAATCTAGGGTCTAGCTCACCTTTTATGACCTCGCGCAAATCATCTTTGAATTGGCGGTATCGCATCACTGCGGGCCGTTGCTTCCATTTATCGCTGCGAGTCATTCGAGGCTTGGGGCACGGTGGCACTGGTATATCAACTATGTGCATCGCCATGACATTCCCTCGTTAGCCAGACCATTTTAGATTTGTCAAAGAGCAACTTTCCTTCGCGTCCCTCAGTGTGGTGTAGGTCCATATCGACGCTCGCGACACCACAATGAGGTAGACCAATTTTCACATCTTGACAGCGAATCAGTCCTTCGTCGTCTTTATCTTTTTCGAATTCGGAATTTCGAAAGTCTTCCCACTCTTGGCTTATCCTCCCCCGTTTTTTTAGGGGTTGGCCTCTTCGGAGCGGTTTTGTCGTCAAACCAGATTTCGGTTGTAGTACCGTCCTTTTCATCTGCTAGAAACGGGTGGGTTTTCCCCGCCTCCATCGGCTTGATTTTTGGCATCAGCTTCTTTAGCTGTTCGAACTTCTCTTGCTTTTTTGGCGATAGTGGTGAGCTCTTCGGTCTTGCCTTTATCTTTGAGGCTACCAAAGTAACCGCGAGTCCGCTTACGAGCACCATTAAGGCCAATTCTCTTAGGGTAATCGGTTCCATTTTTCTCCTTCAATGTTTCCATTGCTTTTTTACCAGCAGCAGACCTATCAAATTGTGGAATGCGCCTCCCTATCTTATCGCGTCTTTCTTCCATGTGCTAATCCTCTATGTTATCAATCTCATCTTGAACGGACTGTTCAAACTGAGCCATTACTCTAGTGTAGTACGGGGTGAAATTATCCTTTTTGCCACCCTTTTTCATGTGAAGCGCAAAGAGTTTCATCCGAAGCGATTTCGAGGGGCTGACCTGGCCTCTAATCTGGGTGTTGTCGTCTGGTATTTCGTCCAGACTGATTTCGTCCATCTTGAAGGCCAAGTGGCCAGGCTGTCGGTAATACTGGTCCATCAAAGAGAATTCATCGTTACTGATTTCCTTCATGGTTTCGAACTTGAGGGTCACCGACCCAGCTTTTTTACGGCTGGGTGAGCTCGTCATTATGGCTTCGACCAGTAGTATGTTCATGCTAAATCTCGAGTTCGCGTGTCATTCGACTTATTTTATCGCTCAAGCTCGAAAGTCGGTAACCGTGACCGCCGATAGTGTCCACCAAAGAAGAGTTGCCACGAACGCCAGGAGCGTCGGCTTTGGTAGGCTCTTCGGGCGTTCGGCTACTGACAGGTGCAAGGCGAGAGTATAAAACTTCAACCTGTTTTTCAAGGGCCTGAATGTACTCGTTATTCATCTGCAACGCTGAATCTACTGGAGAGACTTCACTTGCTTTTAGAGCCGTTGCTGTTCCTTCTGCTTTTCTAATATCGTTATCCATGGAATTATTCCTCCTCCACTTTAAATGTATGTGCTACTTCGTGGCTTTCGCCATTCAGCTCAGTTTCTTCAAGTTCAATGTGCTCACCAATCTCAAAGAGCTTATCTTTGTCTTCTTGGTCCCAAGGCATCATCGCAATCACATTTTCGAGCTCTTCCTTGGTATCGAACTCCATGACGCTGATGCTAGTAAATTTGTACGACATTACGCAGCATCCTCTTCCTCTGGCCCATCCTCCAAAAGTGAAAGCTGTGGGTCTTCAAAGTCCTGCTCAGACACCCATTTTTCAATGGATTCGTCGTCGGTGAAGGTTATTTTCTCGTCACTGTAGCCACAGTCGAAGGAGATTGATACCTTGCGCTCGTAGCGAGTGATTCCAGCTTCTTCGTCGAATTCTGGCGTATTTGTAACTGTGACTTTGATGCGACGGTTCGGTTGGTAAACGATTTTTTCGGTTAGTTGCTTTTTCATATTTAAGCCTCCTCTGGCTTTGTTATTTGATAGCCCTGGCCTTCCAGGATTTCTTTCATCCGCGCAAGGCGACGTTCGCGAATCATGTTGGCCTCTTCCTGGGTGATGATGTGCTGCTCGAAAGCAACGTCTTTCACATCAATGTCAGATGACCAATCATTCACGACCACGTTTTGCTCGATGGTCGGCACACCGAAGGCTTTATTATCGACTTCGATATTGAGTTTGACGATAATCTCGTCTTTGTAAATGCTCGGGGCTTTTTTTGTCATCCCCTTAACACCGCTACGGTCTACTCGTAAGTAAATGAGCTCTTTCATGGATTCCTCCTAGAATTCTACGTCTTGGACGTTGATTTCAGTCTTTTTAGCGACTGCTTTTTTCTTTGGTGCGGGCGCTTCGGCCTCTTCCTCATCGTCATCATCTTCGGTGACTGGCTCGTCGGCAACGGTAGTAGGCTCATCATCATCGTCATCTTCGACAACATCATCGGCTTTTGGCTTCTGAGCCATGTAGGTATTTAGGTAACGCTGCAATTCTTCGTCGAGTTTAACGGCTTCCTTTTTAGTCTGCTCGTTCAAGTTCAAACCTTCAATGATAGGGGTGAAGTAAATGGTTGCACCCTTTTTGGCTTTCTTGCCACCAGTAATACCGACGGCTGCAACAGAAACATCGAATTTCTTTTCAAATTCAATCCAGGCAGTCAATGATGCACCAGAGAACTTGATATTACCTATTACGAGCTCGCCAGATTCGTCTTTAAAGGCAATATAGACACTCTTGGCGTATTTAGCGCCGAGGGCCTTGATACGGTCCGAGATGTCGCCATACGCGCCTTGTGCGATGGTTCCTGTTTTGGTTTTTACAACCAACTTGTCTTTCAGGTCACGAACTTCATTGCTCCAAAAACCAGAGTGGTCTTTTTCACTGAAACCCGTGATGGTGTGTAACTCGTCCAAAACTGTGAAACGGAATGGAAGGTCAACTTCGTATTCCTGCTCATCAGCCTTATCGTAATAAGTGATTCGGCCACCGCCGTCAGCTCCACCGCGCCATTGCATGAAACGGGTAGATGGGTTTTTGATTTGTGGGTTGCTTAATGACATTTAAAATTCCTCCTTAGAATTTTTAGTTGGTTGTGTTGGCTCTGACTCTTCCACCGCTTCCTCGGCGTGGGCGAGTAGACCCTTCTTAGTTTTCTCCGCGATGCGGTAACAAAATATTACTGCTCGCGCCCAGTCTACGCACTCTTCAACGGTCAGACCGCATTCGCTAGCATAGATGAGTGAAAACTCCCCGTCCTTACGTGCTGATACTACCAAAAGGTCGTCGGCTGGTTCTTGACCAAGCTCACGTCGCATCAGTTCGTACAGGGCATCTTGAAGGAAGTAGCTGTAGTAAACGCCCTCTGGCGCAGCTGCTTCTTTGCTGGCACTAGCGTTGCTAGTCTTCCAGTCGGTCGTACATCGAACCATTTCTTTATCGCTAAATAATTCAGGCTTAGGGTGGTGTTTGGTAGCGATGCTCAGGTCGGCATCGTAAGTACCACAGATGTTGTATTCGAGGGAGTACAAAATGTCTTCCGCACTATGCAATTCTGGGGTAACGGTGAACCACCACTTTTGGAAACGCAGGAAGGCTTTCATAGCCATCGCTACGTCTTCGTCGAACTCTTCCATCGCTTTTGTGCGCATAGCTTCTGAGTCGTATTCTGATTCTTTGATGTTCCAGGCGTAGTTTTCGGCAATATCAAAGTCCTGGCCTTTTATAAGGTGTTCAATAGCATCGTGAACAACAGAACCGATGTCCGCGCCCTTTTTCTGCTTGCGCTGCCAGCCCTTGGCTGCTGAGTCAACAACTTCCAGGAGGCTTTGGTCACCGATGTCGATGATTTCACCGTTTTGGCCGAGCGTACCGACACCCTTTGAAAAGCCAGCTGGCATCTTGCGAACCTCGCCATCGTCGCCTTCAACTTCAAACGCACCATAATAACCAAACAGTTCGCGTAGTGCGACGTTCTTTGGCCATTGCATGAGGCCCTTCTTTTCGAGCGTATCACCGATGAGAGTGGTCACACCCTTCGGGTACATAATCTTGCCCCAAGCTTTCGGGTCGCTTTCTGGGAGGTCCCAGTTTATGCGTGGTCGTGCATAGTAGCGGTGAGCCTTGTCTTTATAATCGAGCTTGATTTGCCCGTCGTAAAATACTTTGGTTATATCCTTAAATGCCATCAACTTGCTCCTTCGTTGCTAACTTAAATTTACATAATTCGATACGGCAAGCTGGTGTTTCTCCAGCTGGTGTTTTTACCTCAGCCCATTCATCTCTTTCTGTATCGAAATCTTTCACAACCTTCGCTAGGAATTGACCTTTGCGCTGGTGATTGACGACTACGTGTTGACCCTCTGTGAAAACCATTTTTTGTACGCTCCTTACTTCGTTATTGTTTCTATCCTATTACACCATAGCCGAAATGTCAAGTCGGTTTTGGTTTCTCCTGAATGACAAAGTTATTCTTGTCAATATCGGGGTCTGCGTATACCTCCATTCCGAATAAACTGCCAATTTTCATGCGCCTAGTCAGGTCGTCGGTTGGCATGAGCAGAATCCAGTCTATCGGTGCATTTGCTGTGGCTTCACCTAATTTTAAATATGCCTGGCGAATCTGGTCTATGCCCGAAAAGCTGAATACTGGACCGCCTTCGTGATTGGTAAGGTACGCGCCGTGTGGCAGATTTATTCGGAAAACCTTCTTTGCTGCTGTGAGGTTGTTCGCCACGGCTATGATGATTTGCATATCTTCGGGGGCTACTAGGTTCTCTGGCGGGCCTTCGCCCAAATCCATCGATGTGCTCATCCCATTACGCCTACGAGCTGGTTGCGCCGTGCAATCTCAGTATCGAGGGCTTTGAGCTGTTGGTCGATACGACTAATATCTGCGCCCCAACGAAGTAGGAAAATGTTTTCTGGGTCGGTGAATTGTATATGTGCTTTCGGAATAGCTATCCGTTGTGCCACTACCTCGTAGCTTTGGAGCACTAAACCAAATGATTTGTAGACTGCCTGAATATCCTGCCAGCTCCATGAGCCGAGATTATTCTTCTTCGATTTCGTCGATAGGTGTGCCATCTGAGAGATACCGTTCCTTTCTTGCTTCAAATTTTGCTCGGCCAGCTGGATTAGATGGCTCGGTAATAGGGACCATACAATCCATGCAAATCGGTACTTCACCCGTGCCATCGATGTTGTGGTGGAGGTGGCTGGAAACGGTGGTAGGGTCGTGGAGTTCAACTTCTTTTGCGAAGTAGTGGCCGTCTTCGATGCGTCCGATTTCTAGGTAGGTTTTGCTACCTTCGTAGTCGAATCCGAGCACTCGGCCGACCTTCAATTTCATCTTAACGACTTGAGATTTGGTGTTGCCCTCGATGAGCTCATTGATAGTGTCAGTAATATCCTGCTCAGGATTTTTGTTGGCAAGATATTGCTTCTTGCGCTTCCGTTCGAATTCTAATTTGCTATTGCTTGGCATTAGAGTGTATTCGCTTTCTCGGCCATTTTTTCTGCGACCGTATTTACATAATTTCGGGCGTTATTCATAATCGCTTGGGCTTCCTCAGTCTCGAGCATTGGGACAGGTAGTTCACCAAGAGATTTGGCATAGGCCAACAATTTATCTTTGTCAGGGGCGAGCAATTTAGCTTTTTCAGCTTCCTCGGCTTCGGCCTTTTCTTTGGCTGCGACTGCATCTTTGCGACGTTGCTCAGCTTCCAATTCCTCACGCTTTTTGCGTTCGGCAGCAGCTTTTTCACGCTCGGCCTGTAACTTCTTTTCGTTCTCGGCATCAATTTTTTTCTGGGCTGCAGCTTTTTCGTCCGCTTCCTTTTTGAGGCGAGCATTTTCTTTGGCCTGGTCCGAGATACGCTTAGCTTCGGCTTCTTCAGCCTTTTTCGCTTCAGCTGCTTCCTCGGCACGTTTCTTCTCGGCAGCTGCGCGAGCTTCAGTACGTTCGACAATCAGGGCTTCAAATTGCTCGTCGGTCATTTCTTCGTAATTGTAAAACGACGTGTCGCCTACAAGTGGAGACAATCGCTCGAGTCGTGCAGCCTTCTTTTCAGCTGCAATTTTTTCATTCTCAATTTTTACAAAATCTTCCTGGAGTTGCAAATAGTCCTCGGCTGGCTGAATCGTGTCTTTGACGTAGCGGGCCACGGCATCGATAGCACGACCAGCCTTGAGTGCGTCTTCCTTCAATTCCTTACGTCGGTTTTCAACGCCAGTGCGAATTTTTTTAAGGGCCAATCGCTTGTCGCGGGCCTCTTGCATCAGGGTCACTTGCTTGTGACCAGTTACTTTGATTTCTTTGTAGGTGGAGAGAATTTCACCCGCTTCTTCGAATGGAGCACCGAAGGCTTCAATCAACTTTTTAGCATTTTCCTGGCCGACATTCTGCTCGGTGAGGATGACTTGTAACTGATTATCTTTCATTTTGTATCGCTCCTTACTGCTTAAACTCTATGCTACTCTACCATAGCCGTATTGTCAAGCTCTTTATTATTGATTGTGGATAAGCTAATATAGAACTGATGAAGACCCCTTTGATTGCTCCTTACTTTCTCGGGGGTCTTCAAGCTTTTCTGCGCCAGGGAATAATTTGTCAATAGTATCGAAAATACTGGCGTTCGGGTCAATCTCAATTTCAGGTTCCACCACTGCTTCTGGCTCATCTTCCACATCTGGTACTGTCGGAAAAAGCTCCTCGTTACAATAATTGTTCACCGCTTCAAAACCTTCAGCTTCGAAGAAATCGCCCCAGTCCTTGTATTTTTTTGGTGGTTGCTTCACGCGATAACTCATCACTGAATCCAAAGCCTCGCGCAATTTATCGCCAGCTTCGTCATTATCACCCGCGTAGATGACTTGTATATCGTTTTCCTTGCAAAAAGCACCCATCTTCTTAACTAGCTCACCCGAGGCTGCTGAGGGGGCTGCAATCCATGGTATAGCGCAAAAATCAAGCACTGCTGCATCGCTCGCGCCCTCCACCAAAAACAAAGGCTGGCCTGGGTCGAGGTTCCAAGTGCCGTACATTGTCGGCTTGGTATCTTTCCAAAAGTTGAAACGCGGTCCGCTTTTTAAGTTACGCCACTGCGCAAATGGAATGCTGGTTTGTGTTCGGCTGAAATACGGAATGAAATATCGCTCATTTTCTTCGTCGTAACGCCAGCCCATATAGTTCAAATTACTGATGTCGATGCCCTTAAATACGTGGTCCTCTGGTATCTCAGGAAGTGACTTCCAAAAATCCATCAGGTCTACTGCGGTATATTGATGCTCGCTCACTTTATTTTGTGTACCTTTATCGCTGGACCTGGCCGATTGGCCTTGAGATACAGGTCGCGAAAATGATTGTTTTGACCCGCTGGAGTGTGAAGAATTATTATTTGGCCTGAGTTCTGGGAAGGCTTTCGTGATGTGATAGCGTCCGCATCCCGAGTGGCAGTTGACGAACCAATCGTCCTTGTAAATTTGGACGCTAGGGTGCGCATCATCATGCGTAGGACACTGCGCCAAGATATAACGACTTCCATTTTTATACTTGAGTCCTGCTCCTTCGAGCGCGGATAGCACTTCAGATTCCGTGAATGTGTCATCGGGCCAATCTCCTTTATTCATTATTTAAACCACCTGTAGTAATCTTGTTTTTCGTCATCCCAAATAATTGTGGGTTCCTTACCTAATTTCAATTCATGCCACCACATAATCATACGACCAGTTCTGCCGTTACCATCAACAAATGGGTGGCAATGTTCAAAACGAATGTGCATTTCTTTCGGGTCTTTGTTATCTGGTATCTGCATATCTATGAGCCAGTTATGAAGCAAAACTCTTACCATTTCTGGGTTCGGACACTTGCGACCGCCAACCCAAACATCTATTTTTCGCAAATAACCACGCCAATCTGGTTGTAAATCGTTTTGTTTAAGAGTAATTATTTTCTGTAATTTACAGATTACTCCTACGCTTAAATGGTCTTGCTTCTTGAGAAAATTCCAAGCAACCATGCTCTGTTTGTCAAAGGCTTTATCGTCGTAGCCTTCAATTAAATTCGATTCGTGTATGTGCTCTTTCATCCCTGTAATCCTTCCTCTATGGCTAAGTGGCCAAGCATTCTTTTTGCATATTCGACAGCGCGTTCAGCTGCTTCGAGCTGGTTTTCCCAGTGCTCGCGCTGCTGTGGTGATAGCTCTTTTGGTACTGGCATGTGAATCAATTCGCCCATTATTTCTTCGCTTTCTTTTTAACTTTAGCTGATTCTTTTTTGCCCCATTCAACGGTGAATGTGCGTTGTGAACGAACTGTCGATTGCAGTAGTTTACCGCCACACGCACAAACTCGTTTATCGGTCAAATTATTGAACGGAGTCCATTCAAAGCAGGTGTCGCACATGCCGATGAGTTTTGGTCGCTCTTCGGCTGTCGTATGGTCCATTTCGTCAGTAGTCGGAATCATTCGGGGACCTCCAATTTAGAATCTATCATATTCATCGGCCGAGGGTAGTTCAATTTCTTCGTGAATCGTGACTTCCGAAGCTGCAGTTCAATTTGATTTATCGGCTTAGCCTCTGAAATCTCTATAACTTTGGTGGCTGCCTGAGCGATTGAGCCCGAGCCCACAATTTTATCCATACCTTTTGAACTGCTAGCCTTATTAACGTGACTCACTAGAATTATAGTTTTCTTGGTTTTTTTAATGAGCTGATTGAGCTTCTGCATGAACACTCGCTGCGCGATATATTCATTTTCACCTTTGGCCATTTCTGCATTTTCAAATGCAAATTGCAAATGGTCAAGCAGTATAAGTTCAATTCCTTCAGAAAACCAGACCTCAATATACTCGAGCAAATCGTGGAGCCCCCAAGATTTTGTGAGCTCGTCTTCTGGTAAGCAACGCACATTCTTAGTAGCGTTCATTTTGGCGTATTGTTTCGGGGTTAGAATATGGCTCATGCGGTTGCTCACGTCGGCCATATCATCTTCCAACACCAGCAATCCTACTTGCTTCCCCTGAATGATTGCAGGAGCCATGAAATTCAAAGCCACTGTCGATTTACCAACGCCAGTCGGTCCGTATAGCAACACAATTTCATAGCCGTCTGGTCGGCCAAATCCACCAAATAAGTAGTGGTCAATGGCTGGCGAGCCCGTACTGTATAAATCGGTCCGACCCCACGTTTTACTAAGCTCCTGGGCTTGCTTGTAAAAGTCGCCAATATAGACCTGTTGCTTACTAAAGCCCACTTTGCTCTCGTTTCTCTCGCTTTGCACGTTGAGCTTCTTCGCGACGCATATCAATTGCTTGTAGCTCTTCGGTATTTTGAGGTGTTAGTAACACCCCTCGGAAATAATGGTCGCTTTCATCGTCGCTTTCTGTGAATTCTGCTTCGCCTTTTGGCCAGGCTGCGGGGAAGTATTTGCTACCTTCTAGGAATGGGTCAACAACCATATTGTTAGCCTGTTTCGCCATCGGTATATCGACACGCTGAGCGTACCATTTACCAAATTTGGATGGCGCAATCAGATTGTCGATAGACATCTGCTTATTCTTTTTATGCCACTCAGATTTTGAAAAGGCTGTTGCCGATTGTAGTATTTCCTCTTCAGTATAATCACCGAGTCGGCCATTCAACACTCGTAGGCGCTCAGCTGTCATCTTCTCTTTAGGGTTGACTATTTCAATCAGCTGCGGGAGGAGGGCGCGAGCGCGGGCGGTCGAGGCGGGGCCGAGTTCGGAACCAATATCCGCACCAAAAGAAAAAGAATCGGGTTTAGTTGTTTCTTTAGTTTCTTTATTAATAGAAATGGACATTTTGTCCGAATCCTTGGAAGTGGACATTTTGGCCGAAAGGAAACGGACAATTTGGTAATGGCATAACGGAGTGCCTTCTACTTTTTTGATTTTCGTCGCCAGCCAGCCGTGTTGCTCGAGCCTATCGATGTGCCGACGGATAGTGCGCTCTGAAAACATCGGGAAGCGTTTTTCCATTTGTTCGTGGCTTCGGTAAAAGAATCCTGTACCGAAAACTTTTTGAGCATATACGAGGTCGTCGTATATCATCGCAGCGCCAACGCTACCAGTTTCAACAGCGATGCCAACATTGAAACTTCGTTGCTGGCTATAGTCTAAATCTGACATTGATTTTTACCCTCTCTTATGCTATTGACAACAACAGGGGAGCTTGATACGATAGTCTTAATTCGACTTCGTAAAAGCCCTTGTTCCAGCAAGGAGCTTTTTAATTTTAGGAGTTTGATATTCGACTTCAAACTTGTTCCCATCATACCCTCATTCCGCTTCATTTTACAATACCCCGTATATAGCGTTTATAAACCATTTCATCACACTAGGCGGTCCAAATAACAGTAGCAGTGCAAATGTATCAGTGCTGAAAACTATCGTCCAAAATACAACACTTGTTACATTGTGAATGCGCGAATTATGCCGTATAGACAGAGCCATATTAGTACCACCCCCACTATCATCCCGAAAGCCCAAAGACCCCCGATTATTATTTCCGCTATCATTGTGAATAATCCTTTTAAAAACCTACGCATTGCTCTCTATCCTCCTTTGCAAACCTTGAGCGGTTTCTTTTGGTGCGACCTGTTCGATTTCGAAGCCTTTCAATCTCCGTTTACGACCAACTTCAGGCGACGGCAAAAATTGGCCATTTTCCTGCATCTTGCGACGGGCTCGGCTAATGCTCTCGTAATTTATTGAGCGGATTATATCCATCTGGATTGCCGATAACCCACAGCCCATGTGTCGCTGTAAAAATTGAATGTACAATTCGGTATCACTATCGCGGGGCGCGACTCCGCTCATTTTTGAGACTGAGTTTTCGTCCAGGAGTTTTTCAACTACCACGAACGTCTTAGTTTTTTGAGCTGCCATTTTACCACTCCTGTTCTTCTGTTATGTGCTTCATTTTAAGGATTCCGTTAACGACGCGGGCATAGACGTAGATTTTTAGCTCGTCGCCAAAAAGCTCATCCATAATGTCTTCGGGCATCGGTAGCATTGCTACATTTTCTTTGCCCTCGGTGTAGGCCATTATTGTTGGAAATTCTTCATTACTGACTATAGGTCGTTGCAATTTCCAAATCTTATATCTGCTAAAAATCATCGTTTCACTCCTTTCGGTTTAACTTTAAAACTATACAGCTCGACATTATCCATGCGACCAATTTCAGTGTGGACCTCATCGCGGAATCCGTTCGGCTCTTTTTGGACCCGAATTGTCTCCACTCGGCCAAGGCGCTCGACTATACCCACCATGTCGTAGACCTTCAAAACTTTCTCTGGGTTGTCTGGGTCGAGGCGTACACCACGGCCGATGATTTGGTAGTATAGCGCAAGCGACATCGTTGGACGTGCCATCACGATACAATCGAGCGCGGGTGCATCGAATCCAGTTGTCAGCACTCCCATATTGACCAGGTGTTTGACTCGGCCAGTTTGGAAGGCTTTTAGGATTCTCTCCCGCTCGTCTAGTGGGGTTTTGCCCGTCACTAATTCCATACTGATACCGCGGTCGGCTGCTTGCTTTTTTACTTTGGTAGCCTGAGCGATTGACGTACAGAATACCAACGTCCGAGCATTATTTTCACGTGAAAATGCTACTGCATCCACTATTCTATCGATTCGGCTTGGTTTGGTGCTGTACTGCTCGAGGCTCAAAGCCGTGAAGTCCGCACCCGTGCTGTTGACCTTCAATTCGTTCCAGTCGTCATTGCGCTCCAAAAAATACTGAATCGGTGACAAATAACCTTGCTCTATCAAATCTCCCGTTTCGATTTTGTATAAAATCTTTCGGAAAAATGGAGAGCGTGAAATGCGATTTATCATTTTTAGGCTTGCATTTGCATACAAATTGCCGTAGCGGTCCCGCGTCCATAATGTGTCGATTCGGTATGGTGTGGCCGTCAGTCCGCAAACATGTTTACAGTCGATAGCTTTCAAAAATCTGGTGAGCATCCCATCTAAGTTTTTTGGGTTGACTCCGTGGCACTCGTCGATAATGACATATTTGAAATGGGCGAACTCTGCGGGCTTTTTGTAAATGCTGCCAATGGTCGCAAATGTGAATTTGGCAATCTCTTTGCGTCCCTTGCTGGCGCTATAAATGCCCGCATCAATGGTCTGGTCATAGCTCAAGAGCTTCAAATAATTCTGCTCCAAAATCTCTTTCGATGGCTGGAGTATCAAAATTGGCTCATTGATTTTGTGGCATATATCCGCAATGATGAGCGATTTACCCGCTCCCGTTGCTGCCTGAATGATGAAAGGGTGCTTCTCATCCTTAAAACCCTTGATGGCTATTGCCACCGCCTCGGTCTGGTAATCTCGTAATTTAAACATTGGGTGAATTCCTTCTCATTAGCTCCGCGCGGTCAATAACTTCGAAATTTTCAACTCGCATATCATCGGGATTTCCATTTTTGACCCATAAAACTGAATTTGCTGGTCTATCTTCAGAGTTATCAACTTCCCACAGATACCATTTGTAACTGTTGTGCGGTTTTCTCTTTCCGCGCCAGTCGATATTGATAGTGTAGACAATTTCTCGTCTTCCATTTTTGGTGCGTTCGTAACGGGTGATTGTCCCCTCGGGATTAGCGGTCGCGGGTGTTTGGCCAGGCTTGAAACTGGTGGCATTTGCGCCCATATATCCAGTTTTGCCTTTGTTCCAGGGTTCTTGGCCGATTTTGAATCGGGTTCTAACTCCATCCGTGCCGTCGGCAAATTGGCCTTTAGCGTTCCTCATACGGTGTCTCCCTTACTGCTACCATAGCCTTGAGACATATCTCTGCGCTGAAATTTCCAATATGGCACTCTTCGGCCGACATCCCCATAATTTTTTGTAGGTAGGCATAAACCTGACCCCGCGCCTTGCGCCTAGATGTATAGCTCTGATTTTGCCATAGCGGGTCAATGATTGCGTGTAATTTCATGCGCATCGCCTTTGTTTGAGCGTCTGGGATGTTTCCGAGTGGCTTCCCATTCGGGTGCACTCCGACGCTACCACGGCAAGCCGATGGCTTTTCGAAAAACCTGTCGCAGATGTAGGCAAATCCGATGCCGTACTTTTTGCCATATAGTTTTTCATTACCGTGAAGGTGCGCAGGGCTGCCACAAAAGCAAGTGACTGGATATTCTTTCATAGTGTTTTCTCTGCCTGTTTCATTTGAGACGGTGACAATTTGAGGTGCATCATGTTCATGTGCTTGCTGAGCCCCGCCAATGTCTTGCAGACTTTGGGGCACTCAGGGCACTTTGTTCCGTCTAGTTTTTTGATGGTTGTCTTCATGTCAAAATCTCCTTAATTGCTAAATATAATATCCAAATTCCGCTGCCTAAGCATATCCACTCCCAAGCAAGTCCGAAGACTTGCAAGGGGGTTTTTCGTCTATTCTGCTTCATTAGAAATGTGCTTCATTCTTGTCTGCGCTCCGAGCAAATTCGAGGTGTGTCCCACGAAATTTGATGCCGTACCCTGCATGGTTTTTATTGGCGAACCACCATTCAAGGTTTTTTGTTTCGTTCTCTTGTAACAGGTAGCCGTTGGCCTCATCTTTGCGGATGAATGTATATCCCGCCTCTTTGAGTGTTTCGTATTTTTGGTCCATTATGCTTTCACCTCTTCAATGTTAAATGTTCGACAGATTTCGTTAATTATCCAGCCGTCGGGCTCGTCTCCGCTATTCAAATCTGACTGCCATACTTCGGCAATAATTGAATCTAAACTGTGGTAATTCCAGTCGATTGCGTCTCCGTAGCCGTCAACGATTGCGATGACTTTGGCACGGTCCGCGCCTTTGGCCATTAGTTTGACTGTGAGTGTCCCCGCATCTGTTTCGCTGTAATTCTGTTCAATTACTTCGTGAGTCTTAGGGGTAACGATTGCGATGATTGCGCTATTAAGCTCTTTTTTTGCATCTTCGAGGGTGTATAGCTTATCTGATATGCTACCGCCCGCGGTCATTAGTCGATATTTCATTTTTATTCGTCTCCCTTTGGTCCGAACTCTAATTCGACGTGACTCCAGGCTGTGCCGTAATGAGTAACGCCCCAGACATACTCGTCTATAACTTCGCTGTAAAATATCAGCTCGTCAGAGTTGCGCATGATGTACTCCGCGTCGCTCTGGTCGATTAGATACCACTGGTATATTTCTTTCATTTCTTCGCCGTCTTCGTCTTCGTACAGGCTGCCATTTTGCAGCGTATCGAACCAATTTTCGTCTAGCTCTGGGAATTTGTTGAACAGTTTGCAAGCGTTGAGACGCTTCGCGAGTGTTTCATAAGTGATAGTTTCCATGATGTTTTTTCCTTATCTCCGCTACTAGCGGGCGAGTGTATTAAATTTGTGCTTGATTACCTCTAGTAATATATGAGCCCAAGAGGTGCGGGCGGTGATTAGTTCCATTTATTGCCCCTTACTTTGTTAATATTGCTATAAATCCGTACACTGCGAGCGCTGCGGTTGCGACGTTGAACGCCTTCGCCTTGAGCTTGTCGGTGTTGATGAATTTGTAATTGTTTTTGCTGGTGCGTATTGCAAACATTTTGCATACTCCTGTTTATTGTTTTTGTTTTGTGGTGCAAGGCGGGGAATTGCTTCCCCCTTGCCTTGCGATATTCCAGCCGATTGATAAGCCCTATTAGTATTTGACTTGTGGGAGTTGCGCCCAGTTGCTTAATGCTTCGATTGGTTGTTCAGCTTGCGGTGTTGCTTGCTGATGTACTAAGAATAGCACGACCATAGGCGGTATGTCAATACCTTTTTTAAATAATGTATAAAAACCCTTGCATTAACAGAGGTCATGGCGTATAATTATAAGTAATGAAATACCGCATAAACCACCAAAATAAACAGCTTCACACCTTTACAAATTAGAGACATTGAAAGCATATCGCGCCACAAATCAAGGCGAATAGATATGCACAACGCCATCCAGCCCATCGCGCCCATGCTACAATTAGAATATGAAAACAAGAAACAAAAAGACTAGAGCATATCGCAGAATCACCGCGCAAACAGTGGCAAAGCATCGCGCTGCTCAACTACTAACAGGCAACAACACCGCAGCCGTTAGAGTAACAGAGCCCGATTTTATCAGTCCAAAGGATAGGGGTTACCGTATAGCGAAGAAAAGCGACTTAATGCCAATTAGTCAATACTTGAATGACAGCATGGAACAGATAGCAGCAGACAGTGTAAGGGTACTAAGTAGGCTTGTACACAGTGACGATGAGGCCATAGCCACGCGTAATGTGCACTACGCTATTGACCAACAGAGGGGCAAGGCTGTTACAAAGTCGATTAGTTTGGTAGGCAAGACGAACATTCAAAGCGTACTAGATTAAGTGTGACATCGCCCCTGTTATTTGTAGTGTTTACCCCTTCTTTTTGGTGTATTTATGTCACAGATAACGCATTGTAAGCCCCTCTAAGGCGTTTAAGTGTGACAAGTGGGCTATTTATGTGTGACACATCCAGCCTATACGTCCGAAAATGTATAATGTGCGCCACATGTCACCCCTGATAGACATGCGACACAAGCCCCGCCCCTTATGTATACGCTATATATAGCGTGTACCATACACACCATGCATGTGCTTGCTTGCTTGTTTATTTTCTAGGCTTGAGCTTTTTTGTTTGAGTTATCCAGCCCAGGAAGACGGGGGGTGGGCCCGATATACAGCTGAGCCCTTGCCCTGCTGAGGAATGAATAATGGATGTTACCCCTTGTCATCGCTTGAAGCTCTATATTTCTACCACTATAAAAATTCTCTATCTATTTTTTCCTCCTATATTTTTTCCCACTATATTTTTTGGGCTATTTAAATTATCTGTCCCATTTATCTGTGACATTCCTATTGCTTTTGTCACACTTATTTGTCACACTTAGAGCATTAACAGTAAGGAGCTAATATGTTTAAGAAAAATCCAAAAATAGTGTCGATAACCAGTTGCTCTAGTGGTGACTTTTTATTTGTTTTCGGCCTAGCAAAGAATGGCGCAGTCTATATCTGGAACTCAGCCAATTGCCAATGGCTACCTCACCAAAATCAACAGCAACCAGCACCAGAGGCTAATTAGATGGGTGCTATTCCTGAATTCCATTTCGACTTTGCAGCAGTGCAAGGGCAGACGTTTGAGGACGGAGCTGAGCTTTTATTCAAACAAATGGAAGACCATTACAACGAACATATCAAGCCCGCACCTATTTTATTTGGTGGGAAATCGGTCCCACGGCCGACTGGAAGCGTAAGCACTACCCACGCTGACCCACTTCCTTCCACCACGAAGCCAGTGCCGTCGGGTGATTTAATTCGCGTCAAAGACGATTACGAAATTAAAAACGGCAAGGACCTCGGGCTCAAAGAGGGCTTCGTACTGACTGGTGTGACCGACAAAGACGTGGAAATTTTCGACTTTCTCAAGAATTATACAGCTGGCGATACGGTCGTCGAAGGTGAGTCTGGTAAGTATGATTTAGGAAAAGCCAAATGAATGTCTGCTTAAACGACCAGGTAAAGTTTGAAGCCAAACGTGCTGATGCTAAGTTTTGCTCACCAAAATGTCGTAAAGCCTATGCTCGCAAAAACAATATCGATGAAGCAACAGGCGAGGTTTTGGACCCCGAAACGGCTGGCGTAAAAACTATCAAGATTCAAAAAGAGTCTGCGCCAAAAGAGTACGACCGCGAAAAGAATCTCAAGGCATTCATCAAAATGGGTGTCGCGGACGTTGACTGGATAAGCACTGGCCTGGCTGATTTTGATGCGCTGACCCAGATTCCAAAGGGGCGCGTCACTCACATATTTGGCCCTGAAGGTGTCGGCAAAACGACGCTCTGCCTCAATATGATTCGTGGATTGAAGACCAAAAAGGTGTTCTATGTGGATTCCGAAGCTGCGCTGAACCCTTATCTTTTGGTGGATTTGGAACTTGACCCTAAATTATTCAACCTCTACAACGAATCCAGCTACTTTGAGGACATCTCAGAAGCCATTCGTGAGGCTGCAAGCTCTGGCGAGTATGATATGGTCATTTTCGATTCCCTAGCAGCGTGTACGACGCGAGCTGAAACGGAGGGCAAGATTACGGACCGCAATATCGGCCAAAAAGCCTTCTTCATGCACAAACTTCTGCACATGACGCAGATGGAATTCAAGCGGACCAACACGGCGTTCGTCATCATTAACCAGGAGCGCGATAAAATCGGTGGCTATGTGCCTGAGAAGTACACCCCAGGAGGTACGGCCGTCCCATACGCAGCATCGCTGTCGATTCGGCTCAAAACTACTAAGGGCCGACGCTTCCCAGTTCCAAAAAAGGGCGCGAAACGTCATACTTACGAAGGTCACATGGTTGAAGCGACGATTATCAAGTCGAAAGTCAATCAACCGTGGCGAACAGGTGAATTTAAACTGCTATATCCGAACCCTTATGAGGTAGAGGTCGAGCAAACAGAAGGAGTAAAAGATGATTTTTAACGGATTCGATTTTGAGCACCTAGACTTCAAGAAGCAAGGCCGTGAACGGCAGCGATTCTACATTTCAAACTACGATAAGCCCGTCACAGAAGAGCAATTTATAGCCGAAGTCAAGAAGTGGCCACGGAAAGAGCTCCACAACTCAGCGTCTCGTTCGGCCAGCGCGTCTCGGCATAAGCATCGTTATTTGGTGCGGAGATACGGATTTTTCACGCCGACTCAGCAACCAGCGGGAGCTAGTTGGCCGAACGGCACTGGAGATGTTCATGCCAAGACCCAAGCCTGACCGAGCGGGCGAGCGTCGCCATATTTATCTACCCCCAAAGTACCTAGATATGGCCGACGACATTGAAAACTTGAGCGGTTTCGTTCAAATCTGCTTGGACCAAGCCCCAGATATCATGGCTTGGGCTATACTAAACAAAGCGGACCCCAAAAAATATCATCCCCGTAAAAAAATGGAAGATGTGCTGGATGAATTCAACGATAAATTCCCACTCGACCCATTGACACAAAAAAGGCAAGGAAAGACTAAATGGCGCGACCCCTCTCCGAAGATACCCGACTCGCTATACTGAGTCGAATCGATAACTACGCAGAACTCTTGGCTGAAGAGGCCGAGATTGCGATTATTCGTGTTATTGCAGATGATTTCTTCTTTTTCTGTGAAAGAAATTTATACATTGAAGACAAAATCACCTCTGAGGTAATCCCTCTTATCGACGTGATAAATTGGCAGCAACGCCAGCTGCTCAAGGTGGTGCTTCAGGATATAGCGGACGGCAAGCCTGTTCGTTATATTATTTTGAAAGCTCGTCAGATGGGGCTATCTACTATCATCGAGGCCCTTGGTTATTGGTGGACTATCACGCACCGAAACATTCACACGCTTATCATCGCTCACGACTCGGACGCTGCTGAATCACTGTACGAAATGTTTAAACGCTACTTCGACTACAGCCACTACAATTTCCAGCCAGACCGAAAATATAACAACAAAAAGCAGTTGGTATTTGACGTTGAAGATAAATTCAAGGAAGAGTGGACCGAGCATATTTCAATGTGCCGTGAGCCTGATATTTGTGGTGTGAGTCACAAAGCACCTGGACTCGGCAGCTCCATCAAAACGATGGTCGCGAAAGACGGCAAGGGTCGCTCGATGAAAAACCATTTCTTCCACGGCTCAGAGGTTGCCTTCTGGGAAGCTAAAGCCGACGTGGTATCTGCTGCAATTCAGACGGTTCCGCTCGCGCCGAAGACCTTTGTATTTTTGGAGAGCACAGCCAACGGTGTCGGTGGCTTTTTCTACGATACCTGGCAGTCGGCCAAGCGTGGTGAATCGAACCTCAACCCATTGTTCTTTGCCTGGCACGAGCACGAAGAGTATCAAATTCCTGGCACTTGCAATGAGCTCTACGATGAGGAAGAAATCGCGCTCATGGAAATTTTCTTCGAGAAAAATTATGACCGTGAAGTATGGGACTGGAAGATTTTGTGGCGACGTGAAAAGAAAAAAGAATTCATCGATGACCCAAAAAAGTTCTACCAGGAATATCCAAAAGACGATATGGAAGCTTTTATCGCTTCGGGTCGCCCACGTTTCGACACCAAAATGCTTATCAAGATGGAAGAATATGCCATCAAAAAAGGCAGCTACAAAGCTGGTGGCTACAAATACGGTCAGATTATTCCGAATGCAAACCCCGATGCGCTCGATGCCGACCGCTATGTGTTCGAAGAGGTGCTACAGGTTATGGATGGCTCAGACCCGACACCGCTCAAGGTATTTGAAATGCCTATCAAGAAAAAGTCAGGCCCAGAAGGTCATCCCGAGGCAAAATATGTGGTCGCGGTGGACGTTTCAGAAGGCAAGCTCAACAAGGAATCCCGTAAAAAAGAAAATGACTTTTCGGTTATTCATGTGCTTCGAGCCGACAATTATCAAACCGTTGCTCGTTGGCGCGGTCATATCGACCCAGACCAACTAGCTCTAGTCGTATATGCTATCGGTATTTTCTACAATCGTGCTTTGGTGGGTGTCGAGGTTAATAACCATGGTCTGACGACTGTACAGGCGCTCCGAAACAAGTCATATCCTAATTTGTATATGCGTGAAAGTAATGAAGAACACCGCTTCCAGGAGCGTACCTCTCTTATGGGTTTCAGTACTAACCGAAAAACAAAAAAGATTATCATTGATAACTTGGCACAAGCAATACGAGAAGGTGATATACTTGACCTAGATGTAGTTTTCATTCGTGAATGCATGACCTACATCCGTGACGACCAGGGCTTCACCAACGCCCAGGAAGGCCAATTTGATGACACGGTGATGGCAATGGCAATCGCCCTGCATCTAGCGGATTACACGTCAATAGACACCACGGAACTAAAGAGCAAAATTAGTAAACCTATAAAGAGAAACAAAAATGCAACCACTAGCACCGATTCAAACCTCGACTCCATCGCCCGCCCAGGCGCAAGGCGTTCGTCGTTCAGCGAAGCAATCGAAAGACGACGAGCAAAAAGAAGTGCACATCAAGCAAAACGGCGAAACCGATAGCGAGCTGACGTTCGATGAGGCGTTAAAACTTTTTGAAGGTTCTCGCAAATATATCGATTCTGGCTTCCGTAAGGACTGGGACAAATACTTCAAGGTTTATAAAGGCACTCGAGTTGACCGCAACTACGAGGGCATTTCTGACCCTTCAATTCGTGAATCTCACACGATTATCGAAACACTGGTAGCGAACATTGCATCGGGCATACCGATGTTCTCTTTTGTGCGCACCAATGAAGAACAGGCTGCCGATACTGAAGTCCTGAACCAAATGCTCCACTACTTTATGATTTGTAATCGTATGGGCCTCAAGAACCAAGAGTGGGTCCGCGACATGCTTATGTATGGAACGGGTATTCTGGGTGTTGAATGGCGCGACGGTAAGCCGTTTATCTTCAATATCCCACTGCGCGACTTCTTCTTCGATTCAACTGCAACAGGTATGGTTCAAACGCTTACACCAGCTCGATACGCTGGATATGAGTATCTGGCCGACAAGTCAGAGCTCGAAAAAGAGCAAATTTATGACGCTTCACGCGAAAACTCCGATGGTACAAAGGGCGCGTGGGTCCCACGCTATACTGGACTCAATGACCTTGGCCCTCCTGACAAAAAGGGTGGCAAAGATGGTGGCAGCAACGGTATGGACAAAGCCTTCAAGGATATGTTCAAGGGTTCAACGATGGGCGAAGAGGCTACCGAGAATCAGATTCACATTATCAAGTTATTCCACCTTCCTACTGGCCGTATCTACGAAATCGGTAACAAAAAAGCCTTCATCTACAACAAGCCTACCTGGTGTCAGCGTAAAGAAATCACTCGTATGGATGTCGAGCTTGGCCCTGACGGTCAAGAAATCGAAATGCCACGCAAGTTATCGGCCATTGCGCCGTTCTTGCCATTTGCTATTTTGCGCGACTACATCGATTCTTCTCAATTCCTTGGTGCGGGTGAGATGGAATTGCTCATCCAAGATGCTGAGCTTTTGAATGATTACGAAGCAATGCAAGTTGACAATAGCGCGTATCAAAACGCTCCTATGGGCTGGGTAGACCCACAATATGCAGACCTGATTCCTGAAATTGAATTTATCTCAGGAGCCGTTTATCCTATACCTCGCAATGCTATGGGTTGGATTGACCGACCTCAGCTCACAGGTGACCTTGATGCCAAACAGGATAAGATTCTCCAACGTATGCGTCGTGCTACGGCAGCTGATGAGGCCGTCCAAGGTGGTTCTATCGGCAATAGCCGAACTACTGCCACTGAGGTACAAACTCAAATGAATCAGGCAAATACTCGATTCCGCACTAAAATCAGCAATCTTGAATCCGAGGGTTATGCGCAACTCGCGAACATCCTCTTCAAATTGGTGCAAATCTTTGTCACGACCAAGACGGCCGTTCGTATTGTCGGCAAAATGGGTGTTACCTTCAAAGACTACGACCCATGGGAATATGACGGCGAATGGGAAGCAAATGCTCAGCTCGACACTACTATCAAGGGTGTAGAGATGGAAGTTGGCATGAAAGACCAGGCTTCAATGGAGTGGATGAAGGGCAACCCAATCTACAATCAAATTGAAGTCGGCCGATGGTGGATGCAGAAGAAAGACCCAACCCTTACGGATGAGGCTTACAACAAACTGCTTGCGCCACCACCAGAACCAGATGCTAACGATAATGATAAGGACTTCTTACAGGTTGCCTACAAAGACCTCGAACCATGGGGCCGATACCAGGCACAGAAAGACCTCGGATGGGACCCAGACCCTAGTTTGGCTGGCGACCAGGAAGTTCGCATGCTTCGCCAAGCGAACCAAGGTGCTGACCTTATGGACCCACTCACTAACGCCGATAATGCCACTATTCCAGGCGCGGACAAACTCCTAAACCCAGATGATGCGCCACCAACTCGTCAGCCAGCTATGCTGCCAGCGTAATAGTGATATACTGGTAGTGATTACTAAACAAGGAGCAATCAAAATGACAAAAGCATCTACTAAAGCAAAGAACGCGACTCGCGCTCAAAAAGTAAAGTCGACTCACGAAGAGAAAAATGCTGAGCGCAAAAGTGACCAGCAAACCATTAAGGCAGCCTACCTCAGCGGTAATGGCGAAGTTGTCCTGGAAGACCTCTTAAAAAAGATTCCACTGTGGCAGAAGTTGAACACGCAAATCGCCCAGGATGGTGTTGGTGCGCGACCAACGGGCTATAAGCTCGCCGACGGCAGCCAAGAGATTGAAAACATTTACCTAACTCCTGAGCAACGCGCCACTTATCTCGATAAGAATGCTGGTATGCAAGTCATTTTCGATTATATCGAGCGCCAAATGACTCAACCTCAGCCTGACGCTAAACCAAAGACAAAACAAAAAGACACTGTAAAAACTGTCTAGTTGTGCTTTTGTTTTGTTTGGTGCTAATATAGCTATACAACCACTTAATTGCGGTTTGCAATTTTCAAACAAATAAGGAGAAAAATAAGATGCCAGAACCATCTATTCCTGCAACGGACGACGCGCCAGTGGTAACCCCACCCGCACCCGACGCAGCAGATAACGGGACCGTTCCACCAGTGAATGATAACCCCGACGCATCGAAGTCAGACGACACTGTTGTTGCTGATGACGATAAGTCAAAAGAAACAAACAAGACGGATGACACTCCAGCTACTCAGTTCGACGATGACCTCGACGACTGGATAACGAAGCGTGGCCATAAGGTCCCTGAAACCGATGCCGAGAAGAAATCTTTTCAAGATTTGCGGAACGAGCAACGGGGGTTCCATTCGGAGCGCCAGGCAAAGAAAGACGCAGACGAGCTTGCTAAGGCTACGGCCGATGCGAAAGCTGACGTTACCAGTGACGACGATGATGACGAATTAGACGATGAAGAAAAACGTCTAAAGAAGATTGAAGACGACCTCGCTTCCGAGCGAACCACTCGCCAGCAATCCGAGTTTTACATCACGAACAAAGTGACACCTGAACAGGGCAAAGCCATCCTCGATGTAATGAAGGAAAAGTTTGCTGCACCATCTACCCCAGAAGGGAAGAAACGGGCATTTGAACTGTGGTCCACCCCTGAAGCCCTAACTGATTTGCTCGATTTGGCGAAAGCTCGATTGTCCAAAGCAGCTAGTTCTAGTGTTGCCGAAGATGCTGCGAAAGCTGAGCGTGAGAAAATTGAGCGTGAATCCAATGCCAAATCCCCTGGCCGAAATGCGACTTCCACTCAAACATCTGACAAGACAGAAGATGAAGCGAGACTGGAACGCTTCAAGGCTAGGTATAATAAAACCTAGAAAGAAGAAAAATCAACATGCAAAACTATGCATCAGAAGTTCTCGATTTAATCGACGAACGGTTTTACCTAGAAAGTAAAACAAACGCTATTGTCAACAATGGCATCAAATTCAAGTTTACGGGTGTGAACACAGTAACCATCTACAACGTCGATGTTGTCGCTGAAAACGACTACCGCCGAAGTGGTACTATGCGTTACGGTGAGCTCGTTGAGCTTGGTGACGGTGTACAAGACTTCATCCTTTCACAGGACAAGTCCTTCTCAATCTCCATTGACCGTGGTAACCGAGAAGATTCAGAAATGGTTCTTGACATTGAAGAGGCTGTGGACCGTCAGGTTCGCGAAGTATCTATCCCAACAGTGGATGTTTACCGCCTTGCAATTTTGACTGCTTACGCCGTCGCTAACAGCCAGGTCGCCACAAACGCCCTTGCTTACAACGATACGTTCCAGAAAATTTTGATTCAACGTGCTGCGCTCATTAACGCTAAAGTGAACCTGGAAGACATCGTAGTTTACATTAACCCAACGGTTGAAATGTACCTATGGCGCGACCCAGAATTTAAGGTTGCTTGTGACCGTACAAACGCGGACCGTGCAACTGGTGTTCTTGGTAATGTAATGGGTATGACCATTGTTGTCGCTCCTGACTCATACTTCATCACAAACTTCGGTTTCTTGATGGTGAGCAAAAAGGTTCTTGTGGCTCCTACGAAGTTCAGTGAAATCAAGACTGGTGACGGATTCCCATTCGGTATCAGTGGTATGGTTGCCTTCGGACGACGCTACTACGACGCATTCATTCCAACTAACAAGGGTGTTGCCATCCGACTTCACAAAATTGCTTAATCTATAGGAAGGAATATAGAATCATGGCTAGCGAAAAATATGAAACTCCAAAGGAAGGTGCATCCATGGACCGAGAATATTCTCGGAACAAAAGCGCCAAAGTCCCAGGCTCAGGGGTGTACGAACACCCCGAGTCAGGGCAACGAGCAATCGTTCAAGGTGACCCACTTTGGGGCAACACCATGGCCCAGGGCTTTGCCCGTCTAGGCTTTAAGTTCGTTCGTGAAGCAACTGAGGATGAAGTAAAAACTCTTCCTGAGTTGGCAATGGACGCTCGTAAGGCTGAAGAGGGTAACCTCAAGGGTCTGTCCGCTCGTCTTGACGCACTGGAAACAGTTGCCGAAGACAACAAAACTCTTACTAACGAAGTAGCAGAACTTCGTGAAAAATTGGCGAAAGCCGAGGAAGAGAAGGCTGCTGCCGTCAAGGAAGCAACTAAAGTTGCAAAGGTTGAGCAGAAGGACGCGAAAGCTACTTCTGACCACATCGCAAAAGCTGGTTCCGACCAGGTAAGTGATGCTCAGTCTCAATCTGCTGACTTGGCGAAAGCCGATGCTGTACGGGTCCAGAATGACCGCGAGCAAGCCAGTGGTGACACAAACACTAAAGTAACCCCTCAGAAAGAGAGTAAATAGAAATGGCAAACTCAACCACTCTATATAATTTGCCTGATGGCCGTCGTGCCGTCGATGTCACAGAGGCAAAAACCTTGGCTATCACAGACCAAGGCATCGTACAGGTCGTAAAGACTGATGCGATTGCTGTGACGCTACCAGCAACGGTAGTCGGATATAGCTTCACCGTGCAAAACGGCGGTGACGCCGCAACAGGCGCTCCAACAGGTTCAGGGTCTAACCACTCTTGCCTAGTCGAGCTTGCACCTGTGGCTGCCGACCTGATTGCGGGTGGACAAATTACCGCAGCTGATGACAAGAGCTACTTGAACACGAAGGCTACGGCCAACGTGGGCGACGAAGTTACTGTTGTCGGTAACGGTACAACTGGTTGGAACATCACCGACCAAAAGGGTATCTGGGCTCGCGAAGCCTAGTCCCTGGTCACGACTGACCGCTCCAAAAAACAGCCTCCAATTATGGGGGCTGTTTTGATATACTTGCATTAGCGAATTGTGATAGAATAAATACATAAACGTATAGAAAGATAAAAATACCCATGGATAATCTTACTCAAGGAAAAATACAACAACTCTCAGCTCTCGGTTATTTCTCAGTCGAGAAAGTATCAACACTCGATGGTGGTACTGCGAATGACCCAGGTGATTTCGACGGTACGGGGAACCCTCTTACTCTTTTCACGGTGACTGGTCGAGTTTTTGTTAAATTTTTTGCAGTTTGTGAAGTCAACCTAGCTGGTGCTTTAGGAACTATTGAAGTCGGTACGGCCTTGTCCACAACTGGACTTATTGCTCTAACTACGGGTACGGACATCGATGCTAACGAACTCTGGCATGATGCCACTCCTGATGCAAGTGTCGAACTTAGCTCGGTTCTTACCGAGAAGGTTATTTCCCAAGACATTATCCAAACTGTTCGTACGGCCAATTTGACTGCTGGTCGCCTCCGATACTTCTGTCTCTGGAAGCCGATTAGTTCTGATGGTAATGTGGAGGCTGCATAATGCAAACAATCGAAAAACCCAAAATTAAAGACAATGTTCGAATTCAGCTATTCGACAAGTCTGGTAAGTTAATTCAAGAAGAAACGATTCACAACCTCGTTGTGAACGCTGGGTTGGCTCACATAGCCGACCAACTAAGTTCTTCTCCTGGCCAGTCTGCAATGTCACACATGGCTATCGGTACGGGTGCGACTGCTGCTGCTGCTGGTGATACTACTCTTGTGACCGAGCTTGATAGAAACGCACTCACCTCTCGAACTGATTCTGGTGCGGTTGTTACTTACGTTGGAACCTGGGCTGCTGGTGATGGTACTGGCGCAATTACCGAGGCTGGCATCTTAAATGCTGCTTCCGCTGGTACTCTGCTTGCTCGTGCTGTGTTCGCAGTTATTAACAAAGGGGCCAGCGATAGCCTGGTCATTACTTGGACATTAACTGTAGCAGCAGCATAGGAGGCTGAATCATGGCCGATGCTCACAAAAACTTTGCCATCTCTACAGTGGTTACGGCTCCTTCTCCTGCGACATCGGGTACTTCTTTGGTGTCTGGTGCTGGCGAAGGTGCTTTATTCCCAACTCCACCATTTAATATGGTGGTCTGGCCGACCGCAGTTGCTCCTACGGCTGCAAATGCAGAGGTTGTACGCGTCACGGGTATATCGACCGATACTTTTACCATTGACCGCGAAGAAGAGGGCACAACGGCTCGTACAATCGTTGTAGGCGACCAAATTGCAGCCAACATTACTGCAAAGACTTTTACTGACATTGAAACCGCTCTAGTCGACCATATAGCCGATACCGTAGCTGCTCACGCTGCCACGGCCATTTCTAACACCCCTGCGGGTAGTATCGCTGCAACTACGGTCCAAGCAGCGATAGATGAGCTGGAGGCTGAGAAACAGCCCCTAGACAGTGATTTAACGACTATTGCTGGCCTCACGGCGACGACTGATAACTTCCTAGTTGCCGTTGCATCTGCCTGGTCCTCACGGACACCAGCACAAGTAGCTGCCACACTACAAGCAGAAATAGGAAAACTTATGTACCCTATTGGCTGTATTTATACTTCAATCAACAGCACTAATCCTGCAACTTCACTCGGTTTTGGAACGTGGTCGGCTTTTGGTGCTGGTCGTGTGCCAGTTGGTTTTGATTCGGGACAGACAGAGTTTGACACCGATGAAGAAACTGGCGGTGCTAAAACCACTACCATAAGTCACACCCACACCATAGACCACACTCACACCGCTGCCGACAACACGAATGGTGGTGCGTATAATACTATTGGCTCCAGAACCTTTAGTGGAAATTCTGGCGCAATGAGCGCGAACAGCACCCCTTCCATCCTTCAACCATACATTGTGGTTCGTATGTGGAAAAGAACGGCCTAGCCCATGTTTGGGGCTACCTACTTTGGACAACCGTACTTTGGCGGGTATCAGTTTTATGTCATTGTTGATGAATTCACCGAAGGCATCGCTGACAGCATTGAGATTGCCGATGTTATTTCTTTCAGCCTATCTAAGGCGGTCGCAGACAATATTACAGCTAGTGATAGTTTTGCGCGTATAGTTCAATTTGAGCGACTAGTAACTGATAGTGTGGAGCTCGCTGATTCTTTGGTGAAGGCTGTTTCCGTTCAGGTAGAGGATGGTATTGAATTTAGCGATGAGACAGCCAAGGCTATTGGATTTACGCTGGACGACGACATCGTAACAGTTGCAGATATAATTGCTAAGGCTGTAGGGCTCAATAAATCTGACACCATTACGGTAGCTGACTTAATTACTAATATTGTCGATTGGGCGAGAGCAGTAAACGAAACGCTCCAAATGACAGATGCCTTTATAAAGAGCGTTGGCCTTAATAAATCCGAAACTGTTATTATTCACGATGAAAACGGCAAAGCTATTGAAATTAGTAAGGAAGATGTAATCGAAGTAGCTATTGCGATTCAAGCATCTAGGATAGCTTTGATTTTCCGAACCATAGGCACTGGCAACCCGAATCGTAGCGTAAATGACCCCAGCGATAATCGTACAATAGACGATTCTTCCGATAACCGTACCATAAATAATATGGCGGGTGAAAGAGATATGAATTCCGAAGATACTAGTGCTATACTAGATTCAGATTCTAACAGAAGGACATTGAACTAAAATGGCAGTCAGAAAAATAAAAATAGTAGAAGATAATACCGCTCCTCCAATCCTATTGACAGCGGAGCGTGATAGCGTAGCTATCGATTTGACAGGCTGTACCGTTGATTTGATTTTGGCTAAGGGGTCGTCTATTACAAATACTGGCCACCAAGGTTGTACGCTTGTCACGCCGACATCTGGTCGTGTGCAATATGACCCAGTTACGGGTGACTTCGCGACTCCTGGCTCTTACAAAGCCGACCTTACAATTACCTATGCTGACGGTAGTATTGAAACTCTTTTCGACCAACTTAAATTCCAGGTACGAAGGAGACTACAGTAATGGCAAATACCCTTCTCAGTTATCGAACAGACATTCGTGAAGACATCGACGACACGGATTATTCTGCTACTGTTATTGACCGCGCCATAAACGATTACATCAATGAAATCGCAATGCGTAGTAAGTACCGTAAGCTCGAGACGACTGATGAATTATTCATTTCTCAAGGTGATTACGAAGTTGAATTCCCTGACGATAAAATGATTTTGCTCAATATGTCTGTTACCAGCCCTACTCCAGCTCGCCGAATCATGGACAATTATACGGCGTACAATGATTTCATAAACAACAACCCTGGTTATGCTACGGTCGGCCAACAGGCAGTCGCAGGGCTTGATTGGACTGACTTCGGTGACGGTATGCGTCTTTCGGCCCCAGCTAGTGCCAGCACTACTGTTTTATGTGAATATATCAGAGTACCTTCCAAGCTCGAAGATGACGGTGACGAAAATGAGCTCGACCCGAACGACATGTATCACGAGATGTTTGTCGTTGGTGGCAAAGTTCGCGCCATGGAACGAAACGAAGATTATGAAGAGGCTGCTGAAGAGCGCAAAAAACTAAGTGGCCGTGTCGTCAATGGTATTTATCGCCCAGGACTCGAAGAAATTTTCATCCGAAATGAAGGACGGGGTGGTATTAAATCAGGACCAAACATCATGGGTACTGGCCGACACCACAGGGGCAAATATCGCGCAGATAGGGACTTCTAATCATGGTCGGCAGTAGAAACGTCCTCGACGAGACTTACGACCTCCGCGGTCTGAATCTCGTGCTCCCCGACATGGTTAAACCCAACGGGGAATCTCCTTATGCCATCAATTTTCGTATGTATGCTCGCGAGGAAGATGAAACCCGCGTGGCCATCCGAACTCGCAAAGGCTCAGAATTTTTGACTATTCCTGTTGGTGAAACACTCGATGCACAAAACGTCGATACCGCCACAGGTGATTTGTCATTCTCCACCACTCGTATTTTGGCGCAACCGTTTACGGCGGGGGCCTCGGGCGCATTGACCCGAATGGACTTCGAGTTGAAGAAGGGCGTGGGCGCAACTGGTCATGTTATTGTCGAGGTTCGTGCCAACAATGGTGGTATTCCAGGAGCTTTAATCGGTTGCACCTCGATTCTCTCATCCGATATTACGGACGCTTATCAATATCTGCCATCTTATTTGATGGACGCTTCTAGCATTACTGATACTGTTCAATACTGGGCTTTGCTCTACGTTCAGGATAATGGCTCAGGTGAGTATTATGTTCGTCAGACGGCCGACAGTGGGGCTCTTGACCTTGAGAGCGCTAATGAGCAGTTGACGTGGAGCAGTATCGGAGCTTCATTCCGATTCAAGTCTTACCTAGCTAATGACGATGCGGTAAAAGGCTACATCAGAATCTATCCAAGCTCAGGCAACAAGCGAACCATTTTCGCAGCTGGTGATAGTGTTTACTCTGTCCAAGACAACGGTACGATTACTGTGATTTCAACGGCTATCAATGCTAGCGCCACCTTTGTTCGATTCGAATTCTTCAATGACCTCTTGTACTGGGTTGATGGCTTCGGCACACCAAAGCAATATAATCCTGTGAGTGGCGATGTGACATCAGTTACGGGTGCTCCGACAGGTGCAACCCACCTTCGCGTCCACGCTGGTCGTATGTTCTTTATTCGTGATAAAACACTTGCTTCCTTCTCTGATTTGTATGACCCAAACAGCAACCCGAGCGTCAACTTCTTCTACGTTCCAAGTCCAAAATCTAGTGACCCTGTGACTGCTTGGCGCGTGTTCCAAGATAACTTGCTTATTTGGACGTATGAAACAAAGCACACTATTTATGGTAGTGAGATTAGCTCGTTTACCCGAAAAGAAGCCATCAGTACCAAAGGTGCTGTATCTGACGAAGCTGTGGCCGTGGACCGTAACTACGCCTTCTTCATGGCTGACGACGGACAGGTGTACGCATGGAATGGTACGTCTGATATTGATTGCTCTTCAAATAAGATGGGCCCAGAGTTTTCCGCAATTCCTGACAAAAGCAAGGTCCGCTTCCATCTCTATCGTAATCAGCTCCGTGTTTATTATCCTGGCCCAACTAGTTCTCAGAATGACCGAATGGCAATTCTTGACCTCGATAATAGTAACTTCAATACAAGAGATTTCCGCTGGTACAAAGACACTGGCCGAAACATTGTTGGTTCCTTGGAATGGAATCAGGACAACAATAATCCTTTGATTGAATTCTCTAGCAAAACTGCTACTATGTTCCGCGGTGAACGTACTGGTTCTGATGTTGGCAAGCCTATTGATTTCAAATACTGGACTGCCTACAAAACTTACGGTTCGGGCTCTGCTAAAAAGCGCGTCAAACGATTTAGACCAGTGCTTCGAACTGGTGATGCTGACTTTACCCTGTCCGTCGGTAAGGATATGGACTTTGCCAATGACCCAGATATGCGAGCTTACATCGTTACTGGTGGTGGCGCAAAATGGGGTCAATTCATCTGGGGTGATGGCACACTCTTTGGCCGACGCTCAATGATAGATAAGCCTTCTGCCATGAGTGGCCGAGGCAACCACATTCAGTATCGATTTGAACGGGAAGGTGTCGAAACTCCTGTCGAATTGTATGGCTATATTGCGCAAGTTAAAGTCGGAAAGCCGAGATAATGGGACCAGGATTACAATTACAAGGCAGAACTTTGCAGCGAATACCGCCAGCTGCATCAGTACCCGAGATTACCGCGGTACTTAATGACGTTATAGACCGTTTGAATGACCAGCTTAAAACTCAAGTATATTCCGACTCTACTAGTAAGCGTTTCATTCAGGGCTTTGCTCCTGGACG
>Ga0210043_1000445_pt1 | contig 43795 bp, 56 predicted proteins | sample CryGeymet201501t_FD_183990 | JGI IMG/M metagenome (GOLD analysis project Ga0210043, IMG submission 183990) | Groundwater microbial communities from Crystal Geyser aquifers in Utah, USA - Crystal Geyser metaG 2015-01t (SPAdes) (version 2) | ecosystem: Environmental > Aquatic > Deep subsurface >... | reverse complement strand
CTCTCCACGAAGTCCTGTTCCCACTCAGATAGGTCGCTGTCCAGCAACCCCGATATCCGTTTGACCATTACGTTGATTGATGCCACGGTGATTCTCCTAAGACAAGTGTGGCCCCGATACCTCACGGCATGGGGCCACACGTAACCGGCCGACGCCGGGGGATCAGGCTGGGGAAACGGTCATACCGGCTGCGCGGGAGCCGCCGAGTTCCACCGCGATGGTCCCGGCACGGGCCATGCTGTACAGCACCTGACGCAGCTTGCGGGTCGGCACTTCCAGCTTCGCGGCAAGGTCCTTCGACTGGATGGGCTTGCGCACAGACTGCTTGACGCGTTTGGCAAGGGCTTCCTTCTCGCCTTCTTCGAACACCACAGGCTCCTTGACGCGGGGGGCTTTGGCCTCCTTGGCGGCTGCGGGTGCTGCCTTCTTGGCTGCGGGCTTCTTGGCTGCGGGCTTCTTGGCCGGGGTGGCGAGCTCGTCGGGTTCGGCTGCGGCTTTCTTGGCTGCGGCTTTCTTGGCGGGTGCTGCCTTCTTGGCTGCGGGCTTGCCTTTGGCCTTGGGTGCGGCTGCACCGCCCAACAGGTCGTCGACGTCGCTTGCTTTGGTCATGAGATACTCCAGATGTGAAAGGTTGATTACCCCAGAAAACGCTGAGGCACCGTGTTGGAAGCCCAATCTTACAGCAGATCGTCGTCGTCTTCGGTATTACGACGCGACCGGCCTGCGGGCTTGCCACGGGAACCACCCTTGTCAGCCGCAGCGAAGTCGCTCTCGGCATCGGGGTCGCCGGACATGCGCTCACCGTCGCCCAGCTTCTGCACGTTTACCAGTGCAAAGGACACACCCTTGGACTCGTTGTCGTACGTGAAGCAACGGCAGGACACGCGGGCAATCATGCCGGAGTAGACGTCAGACTTCTCCATGATGGGCTCGGCGTCGGCGTCAACGATACCGGGGCGGTCTGCCTTCTTGAAGTTGACCACGGTGCCGGGCTTGTCAAACGGCGGCTCGGGGTCCTCCATATCGTCGGTGTCGGCAAAGGGCCAGTTGATCTTGCCCTTGCGGACAAGGTCCATGGCTTTGGGGCCAAAGGCTTCGCGGAGTTTCTTTTCCGCGACCTCTTCCATCTCGGACAGGTCAGTGCCTTTCTTGAAGAACAAGGCCAGCCCGTACTTCGGGTCGCCCTTGGGCTGGCCTTTGGCATCGGTACGGGCACGGGGGGTGTGCAGGTGCACATAGGCGGCGACGCCTTTGGGGGAATACAGCCGGACGGCTTTTTGCTTGGTTGCCATTGAAGACTCCATGATGTTACAGATTGAACACAGTTGCGCGCGATGGCGCAGGATCCATTATGCCTTGGGGTGTGCCTTTTCTATGGTGGGGTTGCCATCCGTGAAGGCCAGTGCCTCATCCAGTGGGGTCATCTGCTCCTTGACGCCCCGTTGCTTCTTGGGCCACAGCTTCTTCCCCTTGAGGGCGTCCTCCGCCTGTGCGGGGCTTAGGAGCTCCACCTTGAAGCGCTCCTTGGGTTGCAGGCCCAGCCGTTCGAGCAAGACGTTGGCCTCCTCCTCGTCCTTCCAGATGCGCCTGGACGCTGTCCATGCCTGTTGATAGCCCGGTATCTTGACCCCAGCGTGTACGGCTGCAACAGCCCGTTTCTTAACTGCGTCGGCGATGCTGGTAAGGGTTCCGAGCACGTCTAACAGCTTTGCGATCTCCGCTGGGGTCAGGGACTTTGGGTCGTCGGCAGTCTTGAACTCATCCGCTGCGAGTTGCTGCACCTTCTCAAGCTGTGCGCGACAGTTGCCATCGGCCGCACAGTATCGGCAGTGCTCACCAGCCACACGCGGGGCGTTCTTGCGCAGGGCCACAGGCACCACAGGGATCACCACACGGTTGACCCATCCGGTAAGCTCGGCGTCGCGCATCACTGCCTCTTGCACGGGCTTCCGCCGGGGAAGGCGGGGCTGCACCACGACGCTGCGATACCGTTGGTATCGGCCACGCTCTTGTCGCATGCCCAGCAGGTACATTCGCAGCTGAGTGTTCTCCTTGACGCTAACGGGTATGCCGACCCCGTGCTTGTAATCCAACGACACCACTTCCTTCGGATAGTTGTCAAGGATCAAGTCACTGGTGCCGAAAGCCATGGTGTCGTCGGGGTCTTCGTCCTCGTCAATCCCAATCTGCCTGCCATAGTGCACTTCCTGCTCAGGGAGGACGCGGGCGTTGGGGTTGTTGGCAAGGTACGCGGTGACGTAGTCCAGGGCGTGGCCCACCCCGTCTGCCATGGCCTCGTCTATGGGCATGTGCCCATGCTCCAACAGCCTGCCCACAAGGTGGAAGGGGTCTGCCCCCAGCCGCAGGCATACCTCCAGCAGGGCGTGGGCAGTGGTGCCCTCTAGGCTGTAGAAGTTGTCGGTGTGCTTCTTGCCCCTGTTGGCCTCTACGCTGCCTGGACACACCAGCCAACGGTGAGAGCTACTGGGGCTGAGGACTGAGTGCCTCACTTGATGCCCTTGTACTCGTTCCGGGCGATGAACACCTTGATGTTCAGAGGGATGATGCGCATCTTGAAGCGGAAGAAGCAGTCTTGCTCGGTGGGGGTCATACGGTACTCCAATGAAAAACGGGGCCGAAGCCCCGTGTGTGGTTACTGAACCGGAAACGCCAGCTTACAGCAGGTCGTCGTCGCCTCCATCGGCAGGCATCGCGGCCTCGTACGCTTCGATGGCGGCTGCGTAGTCGGCCTCGTCCATCTCACTAGGCTTGCCCAGCTTCTTGGTGAGCTTCACATACGCGGGTTTGTCAGCGTCGATCAGGGCTTTGGCTGCGTCCGTGACCTGATCCAGCGTGGGGCCTGCTTTGGCCTTGCTGCGACGACTGGGCTTGGTGGTCTTGGTGGGCTCGGGCGGGTCGGCCGGTTCTTCCTTGAGCTCGGCCACCTTGTCCAGGAGCTCTTGGTACTGGCTTTCGTCCACGTCGGCCAGCTTGCCAGCCCCAACGGACTCGAGTGCCTGCACCATCACTTCCTTGCCCCGCAGTTCCATCAGCTCCTTGAGTGCCTCGCGGACCGTGTCGATGTCGACTTCGTCCTCGGTGGGGGCGGGGGCAGGCTTTCCGCGTACAGGTTTCGCAGCCTTTCCATCTGCTGCTGTACTTCCCGCACCCCCGCCACTACCCCGAAACATGCCAGCGAGCGCACCGCATGCCTCCGCGATGATGTCAAACTGCTCAGCGACTTTCTTTGCATCCATATCAATCTCCATGGTGTTTGCCCCCCAAAAGCCGGAGGGGCATCGGCGTGATCATTCTAACGGGGTTTCTGCAGCCCGACGTTCACGTGCCCGTACCGCAGCACGGAACCGCGAGTCATATTCGGGGTGGTCCTCACGTATGGTGAACAGCAGGAATGGGCGGGCCAGCAAGGGCAGGGCCTCGGGGTACTTGTCCAGCCCGCACTTGACGCACACCACGGCATCACCCATGCCCCCAAACCCGTCCACGAACTTGTGGAGGCACATCATTTCGCAGCCGCCTTCTTGGCTGTGGGCTTCTTTGCCTTGCCAGTCGGCTTAGACGGGGCTGTGGCAGTCGCAAGCAAGGCGTCCTCGGGGGTAGTAGCCTCGGGCTTGGGTTGCGGAACCAACTTGGCATGGGGGCGGGGGTCTGTTGCGTCCGTCTCGGGCTTGTACTTGAGGCCCGCACCAGCCGCCAGACCACGGGCCTCGGGCCAGATCATCTGCAGGAAGGATACCTTCTCGTCCTCCATGAGGGCCTTGAACTGCTCCGACAGGCGTTGGGCTGCGGTTTCCTTTGCCCTGCGTTCTGGGTGTGCTGCCTTCTTACCCGTGTCGGGCAGGGGCTTCGCGTTACCCACGGGGCCAGTGTCGTCGTCCTCGTACGTGATACCATCGGTATCGGGCGAGTTGCCCAGAATGGCGTCGGTGTCGTCCACGGGGGCCTTGCCCGCATAGTCGAACACACTGGTCGGACCACGGGGAGCCTCCTCCACCGCCTTCTGGCGCAACAACCCAAGGTCTTCCAGCTCATCGCGCAGCATGCCACGGGTGAAGTCGGTGTCAGACTCGATGCGCTTGATCAGCTTTGCGTTCTTGCTGTCCACCGCCCGGATCACAAGGTTCACGACCTCGTTGCTGATGCCCAGCTTGCGGCAGACGTCGCGCTGGGTCAGGTTGTGGTCACGGTGCAGGCGTACGCCCACGAGTGCCCGTTGCAGCGACCCCAGCTTGCGCCGGAGCACATTCACGCTGGCGATGTAGCCTGCGGGGTCCTTACCCTTGTACTCCAGCTCCTTGAAGGAGGTCTCCGTGCGTTGCGCTGCCCGGTAACGGTGCCAGCCATCCAGCACCTTGCCCTCGTACAGGGTGATTGGCATGATGACGCCACGCTGCTCCACGTCCTCACAGAAGGCGGTGAACTCAGCCTCGTCCATGCCACCCGGCATCAGCTTGGACGCGAGGGGGTGCTGCTCGTACTTGGGGAATTCGAATATCTTGGTCATGGTGGTTTCCTTGGTGATAACAGAATGCCCCCGAAGGGGCGGTAGACGCATGGTGGCGCGTGGTCTAGTGTACTACGGGCACACGTACGCAAATTCAACAACCACGCCCCATCGCTGCTCAGGGTGCATGGCAAGGGTGGCCTCCACCACTGCGCGGACGTGCGGGTGGTCGGGCCAGTTGCGGTCCTTGCCGTGGATCATGGCCTCACGTACGGGGTCCAGGGCCTCGATGTCCGGGCTGGTGGCCACCAGCAAGTCCACCAGTTCCAGCCGGTTGTGCGCGAGGATGGGCTTGCCCGGTACTACCGCAGCCAACACCCGCAGGCGCAGTTCGTAGCGGAACACCTTGCTCGGAGTGATGGAGGCGACTGCCTGCTTTTCTTCGGGGTTCATGTGGTTCTCCTTGTGGTGCTGGCGAAAGTGCGCAGCCCATAACCCCCGGTGCAGGGGCTAGGCGGCTGGGCACTCAACCCACGAACAGGCAGGTGTCGCACCATGACAGGTGGACGAGTGCCCCACGCTTGTCGAAGTGCTCGTACGCGGACTTCACAAAGGCCTCGGCCACGGCACGGTTCACCTTGACGGTGCCGTAAACAGGCCAGTAGCTGTCCTCCTTGGTGGCGTCGGGGGCTTTGTGGTTCACTGCGAGGAAGACAGTGCGCTTGCGGCCAAGGGTGTGGATGCGCTTGACAGCCTCGGCCAGTGGCATGTCTTGGGCGTACCAAGGGGTGCCATCTTGACGGACGGACAGTTTGACGGTTTCAATGTGGGCCATGGTGGTTCTCCTTGGGGTTAGATTGCGACAACTTGGATGCGACCGAACAGATAGTGGCTGTGCGTGCTGCCAACAGGCCAGAACATTTCCAGCAGTTCTTGCGTGAGGGCTTTATCTGACTCGGCGCAGCGAACGGTGATACGGTACGGGGTGACAGTGCCTGCACGCTTGCCTTCCAGGTGCTTGATTTGGATGGTGCGGTTGTGTTCTGCGTTGGGCATTTGGGTTTCTCCGGTGGGTTGCTGTTGATTCAAGTGTCAGGGCAAACCAAAGAACATCCTAGAACTATTCTGGGAATATTTGAAGAAATCTAAAGGCCCCGAAGGGCCTTGTGCGTGGGGCAGGGTGACGGGCACTCAGCCCGCGACGTTGAAGTGGAAGTGTGCACCGTGCTGCACTGCGCGTTCCCCGAGGAACACTGGGAAGAACCGGGCCTTTTCGTCCAACGTGCGGGCCAGAAAATATGTGAGGTTGTTGTCGCCTGTGGGCGGGAAGACCTTTTCCACTGCCTTGATGGCATTGGCTGCGGTTGCGTATGTTTTGTTCGGTGTGAGTTCGAGGTACTTGGACATGGTGGTTTCTCCTAGGGGTGCCCCCGAAGGGGCGGGTTGATTACTTGGCGATGTACTTTGCGAAGTACTCTTGCGTGTACGTGATGTAGACACCAGCCTGCACGCAATGGGTTTTGTGAGCCATGCAGCGCAGCCATGAGAAGGGACGCTGGGTTTCCATTGCGTTGGCGAGGGCGATTTGCTGTTGGGACATTTGGGTTTCTCCGGTGGGTTGCTGTTGATTCAAGTGTCGTGGGTTCCTTCACGCAACGCAAGAACTTTCTTCAAATATTCCCAGAATAGTCTGAACTGTCAATGAAGCACAGGCAAAGAAAAACCCCCTGCCGAGTGAACAACAGGGGGCTGAAAGGCGGGCCAACAGTGCAAGCACAACCGCCACAAGGGAACCACCGCGAGAAAGATGCCCCCACCACCCCACTCACGGGCGAATACAAGGAACCACCATGGAAACAGACTTGCCAGTGAGGGGTCTGGAGGGTGGCGGGGGCACAGGAGGCACTGTACCCCAGCACGCCCAGCCCTGCATGGATACCGATGGTATCGGGGGACCCCATGTACGCGGGTACGCTCGGGGGCACAATAGCAACCCCACCACGGAACAGAGACACCTATCAATGAACAACCCCTACAGCTACGTCACGCAAGGTGGCGTTCTCAACACGCGCGTTCTAGCGTCTGATGAGGAAGCCACCCTTGCCGACCTGCGTGAGGCCTACCGCAAGCCCTTCCAGCTAGACGTGCCCTCCATCACGTACCACAACAGTCCCAAGAAGGAACGCAGCAACGTCAAGAAACACTTGCCGTACTTCGTCGGCGGTACGCTAGAGGGCAAACGTGACGACCGTAACGTAACGTCGCGCACCCTGCTCACGCTGGACATCGAGCAAGACGACCCCACGGGCGAACAGCCTGACCCACCCGAGGAAGTGCTCAAACGGCTGAAGGCACTCAAGGGCGAGGGCTGGGTGTACACCAGCATCAGCCACACCCCGGACAGGCCCCGTTACCGTGTAGTCCTGCCGTTGGGCAAGGCCATAGAGGGCGATGCAGACCACATGCAGGCAGCGCTCAAGGCCAGCACCATCAAGGCAGCACGCACCCTAGAACTGGACGACTGGTGCAGGCCCGAGTCGTGGGTGCTGTCGCAGCCGATGTACCTGCCCACCCGGCTCAAGGGGGGCACCTTCTACGAGGGGTACGCCACGGGCAAGGCATGGGCACCAGTGACCCAGTTTGACGCGCCCCGAGGCAAGGCCCCCGCCGACATACCCGACGACGTCAAGACAGACCCCATCCTGCACGCCCTGAAGGCGGCTGGCCTGTACCTGCAACCCAATCCCAAACACAAGGGCATGCACTTCATCACGTGCCCGCACCTGGACCAACACGAGGCAGAAAATGAAACTCAGACTGTGTACTACGAGGCCCACTTCGATGGGAATCCTCGTCCGGCTGTTAAGTGCTTTGACACTGCTCCTGATGTGGATGGTGTTCCTCATCTCACCTTCGCCGGGCTCGTCCGGTGGCTCACTGAGAACAAACACCTTACTCCCGAACAGCAGACTGAGGCAGGCGTACTGGATGACTACGACACGTTTCTGGGCAAGGCAGATCTCGGTCGCATGCTTGATAGTGCACCTGTCCCTAGGGAGTGGGCAATCCCCCAGTTCGCTCCGGTGGGCAAGGTCACGGTCGTGGCGGGTCCAGGTGGCGTCTCCAAGTCCATGCTTATGCTCCATCTACTGGTTCACGCTGCACTGGGCAAGGGCTGGGCGGGCTTCACAGTTAACGAGCCACTGCGAAGCCTGTACGTGTCGTATGAGGATGATAAGCAAGAGCTACATGGACGCGTACATGCGCTGACCAAGGCCCTCACTGAGCAGGACGATGGGATGCTTGATCTGTTGCACGACATACGGGGCAGCGTGCGCAAGAACCTGCATATGTACGCAGCCGATGAAGAGGCCCTTGCGTGGGTGCTGGCAAACAAGGTGGATCGGTACAGTGCGGCCGAGCGCACCGACCGGGTGGACTGGCTCATTGGCCTGATACGGCACGCGGGCATCAAGCTCCTAGTCCTTGACCCTGCTGTGTACACCCACCAGCTAGAAGAGAACAACATCGCCGACATGGCCGCATACATGCAGATGCTCGGGGCCATAGCAAAGCAAGGGGATTGTGCTGTGGTGGTGCTGCACCATATGTCCAAGGCGGCGTCGTGGGTGTCCCTAGGCGAGATTAACCAAGGAGCGCTGAGGGGTGCGTCCAGCTTTGCGGACAACGCCCGCTCTGTGACCGTGTGCATGTCCATGCCAGCCAAGGACGCCCCCATGTACGGGCTACCCCCCAGCCGGGAAACGTCCAGCCGGTACGTGGTCACGCAGCACGTGAAGCACAACTACTCGGCACCTATGGAACAGCAGGTGTTTGAGCGCAGGGGGCCACTCCTCATCCCCCGGCCGGAAATCGTACCGTTGGGTGATGGGCAGATAGCTGCAGCACGGCAAGAGGCCAAAGCCGAGCAAGCCGAAACGGTAATGCGCACGTACGCAAACAAGGTGCTGATGTACATGCTCAGCCTGGACGACTTTGCCACCAGCACACAGCTCTCTGTCGGGGCGCATGTGCACAAGCGCAACATGCAAGAGATTATGGACTGGGCCGACTCACATGACTACGTGGAAATGGAAGATGGCCCACGGGGTGCTCGCATGTGCAGGCTGACAACGGACGGCAGGGCATATGCAAAATTACTCGTACAAGAGCGCAAAAAGTGATTAACAAACGAGCAGTTCCATCATATGGAACCAGTTCCAGTAGAGCCGGAACTGCTCAGTGGAAGCGAGTGGTTCCAGTACCACCCCTTTATGGGGTACTGGCACCGCTCCACACTTCCCGAATATAGAAAGATGGAACCAGTGAATAAAACAACGCAAATCGTCGGCCAGCCTAGCAACGGACCAAACGGGGCCACCAGTGCCACCAGTGCCAACTCGTTTGAAGGTTCACAAGAACTAACGGTGAAGAAATCGGGAGCAGTTCCATTCAACTGGAACCGGTCAAGATATGGAACTGCTCAGGAACCGGTCGTGCAATTAAGCCTAGCCTTTATTCATACAGAATATGGGAGCAGGTTATCGGCGGATATCATCTCGTGGGGTCTTGATATTCACTTACATACTTTCACGCCAGCACCTGCGGATATGGGTGAAATCCTGGATGGGCTGAAGAGGTATGGTGGTGCTCCAGGTGGCGGGAAATCAAGGTTCAACGAAATGTGGCGGTCTCTGCGCACACCCCCACAGACGGACGACGATGGCCCGGCGGAAAACGCTGCTGACGACTTCAGTTGAAATAGCTGACGACTTCAGTTGAAATAGCTGACGACTTCAGTTGAAATAGCTGACGACTTCAGTTGAAATAGCTGACGAACGGCACTGCAGATTAACGGATATGCCATACTAATCCCAGTCCGATAACTGTCGAAGGAAGATAATGAGCACCCGGTCACTGATCAAGAAACCGCCTGCGAAGAAGGCCCCTGTGAAGAAGCCACCCGGTCGGCCGGGGTCCAAGCCCACAGCACGGGCACGGACACGGGGTGCGGCGAGCAAGGCGGCGGATCGCATCAACAAGGGGTTAGCCATCAAAGGAAACTGGGGTGAAGAGCCCATGCCCGAGCTCCCCACCAGTGCGACCCCTCTGGACGTGATGATTGAGGCCATGCGCAGGGCGTACAGGCTGGGCGGGCCAATCGCCGCGTTCCCCTATGCCGAGAAGGCTGCGCCATACCTGCATGCGAAGATCAGCAGTATCGAGCTCCGCACTCCGACTCCGGGTGCTGCGGCTGGGCTGGGCACGCGGTTTCTTGTGGAGTTTGTCAAGGCCCCACCACCCGCAGCACTGCTCCCGCCTACAGACGTCGCGGACAAAAAGGCGGACTAGGGTATGGCCTACACGGTTGAGGAGCTCTTGGCCCCGCCTGTGGCTCCTGTTGGTCCGTATAAGGACCACTACAAACGGGACGCCCCTACCGAGGCCCAGTTGGACAAGTGGCAGTTCCCTGAGAAGCTCCAGTTCCTGTTCCAGCCTGCCCGGTACAAGGTGGCGCATGGGGGTCGGGGTGGCGCGAAGTCGTGGGGCTTTGCGCGTGCCCTGCTGCTGAAGGCGTGCGAGAAGCCTCTACGGATACTGTGCGCACGGGAGCTCCAGGTATCTATCAGCGAGTCGGTGCACAAGCTACTGACCGACCAGATAATGTCGTCGCCCAACATGCAGGCGATATATCAGGTGCAGAAGAAAACCATTGTCAACGATGTTGGCTCTGAGTTCTACTTTGCGGGCATACGGAATAACGTCACCAGTATCAAGTCGTTTGAGGGGATCGATATCTGCTGGGTGGAGGAGGCGGAAAACATATCCAAGCACTCGTGGAGTGTGCTGATACCCACCATACGCAAGCCCGGAAGTGAGATATGGGTGTCGTTCAACCCCGGTGAACAGACCGACCCGACCAGTGTGATGTTCCTGGAGAAGGAGCCACCACCCGACTCAGTCATCGTGAAGATAGGCTGGGAGGACAACCCGTGGTTCCCTGAGGAGCTCCGGCGCGAGAAGGACTACCTGTACCGCATTGACCCCGAGGCTGCGGAGCACGTATGGGGCGGAGGCTTCAGGCGCAACAGTGCAGCACAGGTGCTCCGGGGCAAGTACAAGGTGGACGTCTTCGCGCCCGAGCCTGAGTGGGATGGTCCGTACTTCGGTGCTGACTTCGGGTTCTCCACTGATCCGAGTACGCTGGTGAAGCTGTACATCTGCGACAACAAGCTGTATGTCTGCGAGGAGGCGTACGGGGTCGGCATTGAGATTGACCACCTGCCCGCCTTCTACGACAAGGTATCCGGGGCCAAACGCAGACCCATCCGGGCGGACAGTGCACGCCCCGAGACCATCAGCTACCTGAACCGCCACGGGTATGGAAACGTGGTGAAGGCCACCAAGGCTCCAGGCAGTGTGGAGGACGGCATCGCATTCATCCGGAGCTTCGAGTGCGTCGTTATTCACCCTCGGTGCAAACATACCATCGAGGAGGCCCGCCTCTACTGTTACAAGCTGGACAGACTCACGAAGGAACCCACCGCAGATATCGAGGACAAACACAACCATATATGGGACGCGGTGAGATATGCGCTCGAGCCTGTCCTGAATCAGTCTAAAATGGGCATGCTTACCTACATGAAACAGCTTGCCGACAAATCAACCCAGGAAAGGAATCAATCATGACCCGTCGTTATCGCCTCCCTTTGTTTGCTCAAACGATTTCCCTGAACACTGGCGTCCGAAAGGAAGCCTCGAGCGATGGGTGGTTTTACCCCCGAGACGGTATCGAGGAAGTTGCCCTGCAAGAAGCCGGATGCTTGTCTGACGACGACACGGACCAGTGGGTCCGCTCGTTGCCTCAGTACGCGCCAGACGGATACGGGGGGTTGAAACTGGTAGACAACACGGGGGCTTCTGTGTACCCGACGAACCCACAGTCTGTCGTGAGCCCGAGTTATCACTTCGCTGGATGGGCACGGGATCAAATCGCAAGTGCGACTTCCTTCTACGATCAATCCGGCATGGGTAATCACGGTGTTTTCATGGCTGGTCTTACGGCTGCGGCTGCGTGGGCAACCCCTGGATTGCTGACAATTGCAAACCCAACAGGGCTGAACACGGTGTTGCAGATACCTCCTATCAATTTCGACTATGGTGCGGGGGAATCACTGTGTGTTTTCTGGCGTGGTTTTTCAACACCCGAGGCGTCGGATCAAGCATTGTTTGGTGACAATGGGGACTTAGTTGGGCCAGTGCAGTCTCACGGCATGGAACTGAAAACGACTTCTACAGGCAAAGCGAAGTTCAATCTGCGTGACAGTGCAGGTGCCCTTTTCGCGGGGGGGACCACTGCCCGGACTGTGGCGGAAGCTGCGGTGGAGCATACGTTCGCTGTCGTGTTAGATGGCGTGACGAGGAAGTACGGAATGTACGTGGACGGCTATCGGGATGATTCGTTCTCTTCGAACTACCTGACGTATGCTTCTGGAAACGCTCCAGACTTCAGCTACGCAAACAAGACGCTCAAACTGAGCACGAACGGGCAGATATCTGGTGGGAATATCTTTGGAGTGCAGTCTCAGACCCGAGCGCTGCATGTTCTTCGTCGTGCGGCTGGACTGGGTCTTACCGGGTCTGAGGACGCCATGATTGCTCGGTTGCACAGGGACCCGACAGCGTTGGTTTCCAAATTCGAATGGTAGTCGTATGTCTATCGTAGTTGATATCCCATTCGATGCCCCTACCTTCCAACCGGGTTTCATAATTCAGGGAAACGCGGCCACTGGACCAAACGGAAGTCAGGCCATATCCACAATAAACGCACCGAACGGCATACCGGACGCGGTTGTGCCCGCCATAGCCCCCGACGGTGGCTGGTCTATGAAAGCCACTATCAAAGCCACACACGGCATCACGTATGGCAAGATTAGAAGCGAGATGGATTGTGACAAGGGTGTGACCTTGGTCGGTGTGGCGGCGGAGCGTTGGTACGTGTGGGATATGTTCTTGCCGTTGGACTGGTACGTAGACCATCCGATAATGGTGCAGCAGATGCACGATGATCCGGACGTTGGTGAACCCGTGGTAAAGGCGGTTAACTTCGCCATGACAGCGGATGCGAATCGGCTGTATATCAGTGTTCCAGCAAACGCCCCGGCGGAGCTCGCCGCAGACAGGGAGATCGCTGCGGTTGCGCTGGTACTTGGTCGGTGGACACAGTGTGTCTTGCATGTGAAGTGGTCGGAAGATTCCGGAGGTTTTCTGGAAGTTGGGTACGATGGACGTCGGGTGGTTCAAGAGTGGAACAGGGCCACAGGTTATCCGGACGTCGACCGCCCGTATTTCAAGATGGGTTTGTACGACACGGCTCCGGCACAGGGCAGCATATCTGAGCACTCCGTGTATTATCGGAATGTCAAGATATGGGAAGGCCCTCACACGGCTCCTGAAGTTCTAGGTGCCCATTTGAAGCCTCAGGTATCTACCATCAAAACGAAACGATAGAGGAAGAACAACATGGCAAAGAATGGCGGAACCCCCGGTGCACGTATGGGGGATGGCACCAAGAGCCCGGTCGAGGCCAGCATCATTGACCGGGTGGTACAGGGGGTGAAGTTCATCATCACGGGCAACCCCTCCAAGGAATGGTTCGGTCCGGGACAACCACTGGCCCCGCAGGCGCAGGACAAGGAAGGCGTACCGGGCAGGCAGTTCGACTTCCCGGTCACGCACAACCTGCGTCGAAGCCCCCGCGATGGCGAAGTGGTGGTGTTCGGGCAGATGCGGGCACTGGCCGACAACTACGACCTGCTCCGGCTGGCGATTGAAACCCGCAAGGACCAGATGTCCAAGATGCGGTGGACGTTTGGCCTCAAGCCGGAGATAGAGAAGCAGAAGAAGCTGGAAGCCCGTGCTGCCAAAGCCAAGGAGGCAGCAAAACAGGCACAGGCGACGCCAGCACCCACGGCGGAGCCTACCCCCTCCGCCGGTGCCCCTGCGCAGCCCACAGACCCGAAATTGCCAGCCGGTGCTCCGCCTATGCCCCCCACTGGTGCACCCAAGCCACCGGAAATCCCCGAGGTCCCGAAGCAGGACCCCCGCGTGGAGGAGTTGCGCACCTTCTTCGCCTTCCCTGATCAGGAGCACGACTGGGAGACGTGGTTGCGGGCCTTGCTGGAGGATATGCTGGTGGTGGATGCTGCCACCCTGTACCCCCGCATGACCAACGATGGCAGCTTGTATTCGCTGGAGCTGGTGGACGGCACAACGGTGAAACGTGTCATCGATCAGTCCGGCCGCACACCCCTTCCGCCGGATGTGGCGTACCAACAGATCCTGAAGGGCATGCCTGCGGTGGATTACAGCCGTGATGAGCTCATCTACAAACCCCGCAACGTGCGCACTCACAAGGTGTACGGGTTGTCGCCGGTGGAGCAGGTGATCATGACGGTCAACATCGCCATCCGGCGGCAGATCAGTCAGCTCCAGTATTACACCGAGGGCAACATCCCTGAAGCGATGATTGGCGTGCCTCCGGAGTGGAACCCCGACCAGATCAAGATGTTCCAGGAGTACTGGGACAGCATCATGGAGGGCAACACTGCGTCCCGCAGGCACGCAAAGTTCGTGCCCGGAGGCATGTCCTTCACCGCCACCCAAACGCCCGACCTGAAGGGCGAATACGACGAGTGGCTGGCCCGTGTGATCTGCTTTGCCTTCAGCCTTAGCCCGCAGGCGTTTGTCAAACAGATGAACCGGGCCACTGCCGAGTCTGCACAGGACTCCGCCATGGCCGAGGGCCTGTTGCCCGTGATGAACTGGGTGAAGAACCTTGTGGACTACGTGATCTGGAAGTACTTCGGGTACACGGATATGGAGTTCCGTTGGGAGGAGGACGACGAAGCCAGCCCTGAGACACAGATGAAGGTACTCACCGGGTACAAGACAGCCAGCGTGATGGATGTGGACGAGATCCGCGAGAAGCTGGGCCTGGACCCCCTGACGCCCGAACAACAGGAGAAGCTGAAACCGCCTCCGCCCCCCATGGGCTTCGGTATGGCCCCGCCCCCCAACGGTGGGCCACCCAAGCCTCCAGGCAGCAAGCCAGATGAGGGAGGTACGGAAGAGCCGGTGGGAAAGTATCTGGGGGCGGCTCTGCGCAAGGCCACCCCTCGCGTCGATCGCAACCGGAAGGCGGTTCAGGCGTCCGTAAACGCTATCAATACGCTGATGACCGATGCCCTGTCTGCGCTGGGAAAGAGGCTGGCAAAGGAGCTCGGTGACAAGGTCGGCAAGGCGATCACCACAACGGCAGGCGTGAAGCGCATGCTGAAGGAGCTCACCTTTGCCGAGCTCACGGACCTCGCCCCAGACCTAGCGGAGATCCTGCTGGAGATGGCCGCCGACGGTAGCGAAACGGCACTGGCACAGGTGATCGCCGAGGTCACGGAGGACCAGCTTGCACAGGTGCACAAGAAGGCGGCAGAGTACGCTCGTGAGCGCAGTGCCCAGTTGATCACTCAGCTGGAAGATGCGACGCGGGATATGGTGCAGAGTACCCTCGCTGAGAGCATCGAAGGCGGCTGGTCCACAGACACGCTCGCCGCAGCACTGGAAGACAACTATGCGTTCGACCCCGCACGAGCCGAAACCATTGCCCGAACAGAATCCGCATACGCAGATGTGCAGGGGAACCTCGAGGGGTACAAGGCTTCAGGAGTGGTGCAGGGAAAACAGTGGATAATTGCCCAGGATGAATACTGCGACGACTGCAACGACCTGGACGGTGTCATCGTGGGGTTGGAAGAAGACTTCCCCGGTGATGGCGGCGATGGGCCACCCCTGCATCCCAACTGCCGATGTGACATCCTTCCCATATTAACCGAAGAGGAAACCGAATCATGAGCAAAGCCAAGAAGCGCATCTATGCCGAGATCAACAAGGTGGAAGCCCAAGACGACGGCACGTTGCACGTCTCAGGCTACGCATCCACCGGAAACAAGGACGACGATGGTGAAACCGTCACGACCGACTGCATGCGGGCTGCACTGCCCGACTACATGAAGTTCGGTGCCGTGCGTGAAATGCACCAAGCCTCGGCCGCAGGCACGGCTATCTCGGCCAGCATCGAGGAGAGCACGGGCAAGACCCTGTTCTCCGCGCATGTGGTGGACCCCATCGCCATCTTGAAGGTGAATACGGGCGTGTACAAGGGCTTCTCCATCGGGGGCAAGGTCACCGAGCGTGACACGATGGACAAGAAGATCATCAAGGGCATCCACCTGTACGAGGTCTCGCTGGTGGACCGGCCTGCCAATCCGGAGGCGGTGTTCAAGCTGGCAAAGCTGGAAAGCACCCCCGAGGACGACGTCGAGGAGCTCGCTGAGATCCTGGACAAGGGTGAAATCACGCCTGCCCAAATCCTGGACCTGATCAAGGCCAGCAAGGCACCCGCCGAAGAGCCTGTTGTGGAGCCGGAACCAGTGGTATCGGTGGACCAGCCGTTGGGCAAGGGTCTCTTCGGGGTGTCCCGGTTCGCTGAAGTGCTGCAATCTATCGGCTACCTTGCCGAAGACACGGCATGGGAGAGCCAGTACGAGGGCGACAACAGCCCCCTCCCCGCGTCCATCCTGCAGTGGCTCAAGGACGGCATGGCTATCTTCACCGCCATGGCGAAGGAAGAGTGCGACGAACTGGTGTCCAACTTGTCGGCGGCTGCGGGCACGCCCGAGGTCATCCAGATGGCTGCAACCAAGATGGCAAAGGCCATGGAGGCTGACGACCTGACCAAGGCGGGGGCCAAGTTCAGCAAGGCCACCAAGGCAGCGCTCGGCAGCATCCACGAGGCCTGCAAAGCCGCCACGGAGCACCTGGACGCCCTCAAGTACGCCGAGGCGGAGGACGCACCCGACGACGCAGCCTCCAAAGCCGTCGGCACAGAGCCACCAGCCGCAGCCGCCGAGGCTACCCCCGAGGCTGACGCCACAAAGGTCGCCAAAACAGCCACTGACGATACCAATGGTATCGTTCAGCCAACAAACACGTCGGAGGACACCTTGAACAAGGCTGTCTCCGCAGCAATCGCGCCACTTAACGAGGCCCTCGAGAAGGCCAGAAAGGATATCGCGGACCTAACGGCAACGGTCCAGAAGTACGGCAAGCAACCTGCTCACGGGAAGGCCCTCCTGAAAGCAGTGACCATCAACAAAGAGGACGAGTCCGCCGTCCAAACCAACGTGGAGAAAGCCGAGGACGTGCCCGCTGAGGGAACCGTCGAACGTGCTTCCTACGAAATGCGGAAAGTGTTCTCGCAAGGCGGAAAACGCCTCGCATAGTGGTTCGTTGAAACAAGGAGATTGAAATGAAGAGTTATTTGACTTTTGGCAACCTCGGGCGTCTGCTGTTCGCAGCCGTCATTGGTGTGCTGTACATGCACGGCATCGTGTCGCCTGAAGTGGCGATGGCTGGCGCATTGGTGGGCAACGTCACGGACGACACGCTCAAGTTGATGAAGGGTGCTCTGGCAACCGGCGACGACAACATCGCCAAGACCGTGAATCAGGCGACTGGGCTGGTGGCGTATGACCTGCAAGGGCCTGCGAAGAACCTGTACCCGGTGAACACGCCAATCCGCAACCGCATTCCGCGCGTGGGCGGGGGTGTGGGTACTGCCACCAACTGGAAAGCCATCCGGGCAATCGTTGGTTCGGGCTTCGACTCGATGGGCTGGGTTGCTGAAGGTCAGCGCACGGCACGCATGTCGTACACCGCAGTGGACGTCGCTGCCTCGTACCGCACCATCGGCGAAGAAGACCAAGTCACGTTCGAAGCTGTGTCGGCCGGTCGTACGTTCGAGGACGTGCGCTCCACTGCCTCCATGCGCGTGCTGCAGAAGATGATGCTCAAGGAAGAAAATGCCTTGCTGCTCGGCAACGCCAGCGTCGCCCTCGGCACCCCCACGGCACCCACGGTGTCGGCCTCGGGCACTGGTGCCACTCTTGCGGCTGCGACCTATGTCGTGATCGTGGTTGCGCTGACCGGTGAAGGCTTCCGTGGCGCGTCGTTGGCAAACGGTGTTCCGTTGTCCAGCACCATCACCGGTGCCGATGGTCAGACCTACACGCTGAACGGTGGTTCGTCCGTCAAGTCGGCAGGCAGTTCGGGTCAGGCGGTCACGCTGGGCCAGACGCTGTTCGCTTCCACCCCTGCCATCAACGGTGCCATGGGGTACGCATGGTTCGTCGGCACTTCCGGCAACGAGAAGCTGGAGAAGATCACCACGATCAACTCCGCCGCCTTCACGACTGCACTGGCAGGCACGGGTCAGGCAGCTTCGGCCGTCACGGCTGGCGACAAGTCGGTCAACTCGCTGGGCTTCAATGGCCTGATCTACTCGGCGCTCGCGTCTGGCTCTGGTGCGTACGTGAACACGCTGGCGACTGGCACTGCTGGCACTGGCACGGCGTTGACTGCCTCCACCCGTGGCACCATCACCGAGATCGACGTCATGCTCCGCAGCATGTGGGACAACTACCAAGTCAGCCCGACCGTCATCTACGTGAACGCGCAGGAGTTGGACAACATCAGCAAGAAGGCCCTCACCGGTCCGGGCAGCAACGCACTTCTGCAAATCTTCACTGACCCGGCCTCGGGCTATCAGGGAATGATGGCTGGTGGTGTGGTCGGCTGGTACTTCAACCCGTTTGCCATGGAAGGCATGCGCATCCCGATCAAGATTCACCCGACCCTCCCGGCCGGAACGATCATCGGCTGGTGCGAGAACCTGCCCATGCAGTACCAGTCGAACAACGTGCCCAACGTGGCCGAAGTGAAGGTTCGCCAGGACTACTATCAGATTGACTGGCCTCTGCGCACCCGTGCGCACGAGTTCGGCGTCTACGCTGAAGAAGTGCTGGCGGTCTACGCTCCGTTCGCCATGGGCGTGATCAACAACATCGCCAACGGCTGATCCGGGCCTCGGCCTGCAACCCCCTGAGGCTCCCGGTACGCTGGGGGCCTCTTTTTACTTAGGAGATGAGTATGCCAAAGATGAAAGCACCCGAAGGAGCCACAGGCTGTTCCCATGCGGGTGAAGCCTACGATGTTGACGACGCTGGTCATGTGACCGTGCCGGACGCAGCCGTAGTGGACCTGAAGAGCCACGGGTACGAGCCTGTCGCTGATGTGGCGCAGGAGACCGACGAAGAGGTCGATGCCCGTATCAAGGCAGAGAACGCAGCACAGGCGGAAGCCGATGCCGCAGCCGCAGCCAGCAAGAAAGGCGGGAAGAAATGAAGCAACTGTACAAAGCCCCAGCCGGGGAAACGGGCCTGTTCATCGCGGGTGGCTGGCACGGTGTCACGGTGGACAAGGTGCACGGGCCTGTCCTGACGCTGCCTGCTGACGGGGACTTTAGCCACCTGCAAGGGCTCGGCTACACCCCGGTCCCGATGGTATTGCCGAGCCCTACCGACAACGACGTCGCCAGCGACCGTCCAGAGGTCGCCGCGACACCTTTGCAACCGCGCACCAAGAGCGCATAACCGGGGACCCCCGACATGGCCGACTTGACAACCCTTGCCAGCGTGAAGGAATGGCTCAAAGTCACGGGCACGGCGGATGACGCCCTGCTGACCCGGCTGGTGTCGGCTGCGTCGGGGGCAATGCAGACGTGGATGAACCGCGTAATTGCCTCCGGCTCCTACACCGAATACCGCGACGGACACGACGGTATCCACCTGTCCTTTGCAGACTACCCGGTCACAGCCGTATCCGGCGTGTCCATCAACGATGTCCCCATCCCGGCCTCCACGGGTGCCCTGTCTTCGGGGTACGTGTTCAGCGCCACCCGGCTGAGCCTGCGGGGCTTCTACGTGTTTGACCGTGGCGTGCAGAATGTGCTCATCAGCTACACGGCAGGATATGCCGTGACGCCACCCGAGCTCGCGCAGGCTTGCATCGAACTGGTGAGTGCCCGGTACAAGGAGAAGGACCGTATTGGCCTCGTGAGCAAGGGCCTCGCGGGGGAAACCATCACCTTCTCACAGAAGGACTTCAGCGCCGGTGTGCGCACCGTGATGTCCAATTACAAGAAGGTGGTGAGCCTGTGATCAAGGGCGAGCTCATAGGAGGCGAAACCCTCAAGCTGGATGCCGCACGCAAAGGCCCCCAGCTTCGGGCGGGGATGACGCAACTCATCACCCGCCTGACCATGCGCTTGCTCGTGCGCGTGAAGGGCAGCAAGCTCAGCGGGCAGGTGCTCAACGTGCGCACGGGCAAGCTCCGGCGCAGCATCAATCAACGTGTGGCAGGGCAAGACACCCCCATGGTGTCGGGCACTGTGGGCACGAATTTGGTCTACGCTCGTCCACACGAGTACGGGTTCAAAGGCAAGGTGACCATCCGCGAGCATGTGCGTACGCAGGTGACAGCCTTTGGCCGCAGCATCACCCCTGTGCAGGTGATGGTCGGGTCGCACGCGCGGAACGTCACCTTGCCTGAGCGCTCCTTCCTGCGCTCGGCCCTCGCGGACATGAGTGGCGAGATTGACGCCCAGACGAACGCAACGGTATTGGAGGCCCTCAAGTGATACCCCCTCGTGAAAGTATCTACGCAGCCCTGTTCGCCCTGCTGGCCGGGACTGCCCAGTACCGCACCACCAGCCGCAGGCTCCTGCACTGGAACGATGTGGGTGCCGGTGCGCAGCCTGCTCTCTTCATGGCCCAGCGGAACGAAGTACCCCGCACGGTGCGCGGACAGCCCACCGAGTGGACCCTGAATGTGGATGTGTATATCTACTGCCGTACGGATGGGGGGCTCGACCCCGGTCCGATCATCAACCCCCTGATTGACGCCATCGAAGGCGCGCTGGCACCCAATCAGATTGACAATGTGCAGACCCTCGGGGGTCTGGTGCACTGGTGCCGTATCGAAGGCGCGATCGAAACGGACGAAGGCACGTTAGGCGACCAGTCGGTTGCAATCATCCCGGTTTCCATGTTTGTTTCTTAGGAGGACATCAAATGTCTCAGTATATTTTCGGTGCCGGTACGATCTGGGCGACTCCGCTCCAGGACGCGTTCGGCAACACCGTTGTCAACGGTACGCCGGTTCAACTCGCGGTCTCGCAGGAGATTTCGATGGATGAATCATTCGAGACGAAGAAGTTGTATGGGCAGAACCAGTTCCCTGTCGACGTGGGTCGTGGCAAGGGCAACCTCGGCGTCAAGTGCAAGTTCGCGCAGGTGAACGGTCTGGCAGTGTCCAGCCTGTACTTCGGGCAGACGCTGTCCATGGGCCTGTCGGGCTACGTGTCTGACGTCGTGGGTGCGCTCATCCCGGCCACACCCTTCACCATCACACCCACGGTGCCTGACTCGGGCACTTGGGCTGCGGACATGGGCGTGCGCAACGCATCCGGCCTGCCGATGACCAAGGTGGCTTCCGCGCCCATCACGGGTCAGTACTCTGTCGCGGCTGGTGTGTACACCTTCGCGGCTGCAGATACGGGCCTGAAGGTGTTCATCAGCTACAGCTACACGGCGACCGTGACTGGTGCGAACAAGATGACAATCGTCAACGTGCCCATGGGTGCGGCACCGATCTGTCGTCTGGATGTCTTCTTCAAGAAGAATGGCAAACAGTTCGCCACTTCCTACCCACAGGCCATCGCGTCGAAGCTGGGCTGGCAGTCCAAGCTGGACGACTACATGGTGCCGGAGATGGACTTCGAGTGCTTCGCGGATTCCGCAGGGAACGTGATGTACCGCAGCTTCAGCGAGTAACGACATGACCAAGTTCAAAGGCATCAAGGCTTTCGAAGATCGCCCGGACTTGGTCGTTCCTCCCCTGAACTTCCGGAGCTTGCAAGAACTGCAAGGCAGGCTCCAGTCGTTCCAGGGAGGGATTGACGCAGAGTCAATGGAACTCGTTCTGGACGCCACCACTGCGGCCCTCCAGCGGAACTACCCCGACATGACCCGTGACGAGGTCATCGACCTGCTGGATGTGGGCAACATGGGCGAGGTGATGGAGGCCATCATGGATGTGTCCGGCCTCAAGCGCAAACGGCTGGAAGCCACAGGTGCCGGGGACGCCTCTTCAAACCCCTAGACTGGGCTGAGCTCTACGCCCAACTGATAACGAGTACGGGGTGGACATGGGAGTACATCGACGAGTTCATGGACATGCCGAGGCTTGATGCCTTGGGCACGTACTGGCTCAAGAACCCCCCTGTTCACATTTCCGTGGCTGCGTATGTTGGGTGGGGCAAGTCTGGGGGATCAGCCCAATCGCAAGGCGACGTTGAATCGCTCGTAGCGAGCGCACCTATCATGGAGATGAACCCAAATGGCAGATGACAAAGAGACCAAGGTAAAGATCACCGGTGACAGCTCCGGTGCCGAAACAGCCATGAAGAAGGCTTCGGACGCTGTCACCAAGGGTGTGGACTCGATGCAGTCGTCCCTCGGGGGCGTCACCAAAAGCATCGACAAGGTAACGTCCACCTTCAAGGCGTTCACTGCGGTCCTAGTGGGGGCCACCTTCGCCGCCTTGAAGAACATGGTGGACCAGTTCGCTGAGACGGTCAACGAGGCCCAGGACTTGTCGCGAGCACTGAGCGTCACCACCAACGAGGTCGCCGGGTTGCAGGCCACCATCGCTGACGTCAACTCCTCCACGGGTGAATACACCCTCGCGATGCGTGGTCTGCAGCGCGAGCTCACCAAGAATGAGGAGGGCCTGCAGAAGCTGGGCTTGCGCACGCGCGAGACCAACGGCGAGCTCCGCCCCATGAACGAACTGATGCTGGACGCCATCGAGGTGACCAACACGTTCCGGGAGGGTACTGACCGAAGCATCGCAGCGCAGGAGTTCTTCGGACGTGGTGTGGAAGGTACGTCACGCCTCCTGCTGATCAACCGGGAAGCCCTCGCAGCTAACGAGGAAGCGGCCCGCACGTTGGGCCTGGAAGTGGGCCTGAACGCCACTACGGCATGGAAAGAATTCGACTCAGCCAACGACCTCGCCACGCTGGGTATGCAGGGCTTCGGGCGGGCAGTGGGTGAGACGGTGATGCCAGCCGTGACGTCACTGTTGGATATGTTCAACGACGCTGCCCCCGCAGCGATCAAGGTGGTGCGGGGTGCGCTGTCCGGCCTCACCACGGCATTCCTCGGACTGGTGAACGGTGTGCGGCTGGTGTGGGAAGTGGTGTACGCCATGTTCATCAGCATTTCGGAGCCGATCATTGCACTAGGCCTCGCGGTCACGCGCATGCTGTCCGGCGACTTCGAGGGTGCTGCGGACGCCATTCGGGCGGCTCCGGCCAACATAGCAACGGCATGGGAAACTGCCTTTGCGAACGTTCTAAAGTCCTCCACGGACACCAATGACCGGATGTCCCGTATGTGGGACTCCACGCTGGGCAACAACGGTGGAGCAGGCGACAATCAGGCGTCCAAAGGCAGGCGTTCGGCCATCATGCCTGACGAGCTCAAGCCACAAAAGGCCACCAAGGACAAGAAGGAACACCTGGACAGCCGGATGGCCGAGTGGCAGGCGGAGCTGGACGAGCTGAAGATCAAGTACCAGAAAGAGAACGACCTGCGGGAGATGTCCAAGGAGCAGGAGCTTGCGTACTGGCGCGAGATATCCCTGATGGCGGATGTCAATGCCCGCGAGAAGGTGGAACTGCGCAAGCGCACGGCACAGACGGAGCTTGAGATAATGAAGGCCCAGCGGACAGAGCAACTCGCGCTGTCGGAAGAGGCGATATCTGCGTACAAGGCCCAGCAACTGGATGTCGTGGAAGCCACCCGGCTGGAAGGGCAACAGAAGCTAGACATGCAGCGCATCACTCAGATGGAGATGCTGCAACTCGAGGAGCAACTCGAGGACGACAGGTATCGCATCACCGTGGAGGCAGTGCGCTCCCGGATGGCGGTGTTGGCAACGGACCCAACGAAGAACGTCGTGGCTCTGCAGAAGCTCAACGACGAGCTTGCTGCCGTGGAGAGGGAGCACGCCCAGAAGCAGAAGAGCATCCTTGGGCAACAGCAGAAGGAACAGCTCAAGGACTGGCGTACCATGTTCGATGCCATCGGCTCGGGCTTCGGCAACGTGGTCACGGGCCTTGTCAACCAGACCATGACAATCGGGCAAGCCATGAAAAGCCTGCTGAGCAGTACTCTGACGGCTGTGGGCAACTTCATCGGCCAGATGATTGCGAAGAAAGTGGCAGCGTTCGCGATGGAGAAGGCCCTCGCCATGGGCCTCATCTCCGTGGACGCTGCTAAGGCTGGGGCGGGTGCTGCGGCCTCGCAGGCGGGCATACCAATCGTCGGTCCGGCCCTTGCACTGGGCAGTATGGCTACGATCATGGCGGCTGTTCTAGGCCTCGGGGCAACGGTTGCCAGTGCGTCAGGTGGGTACGACATCCCAGCAGGGGTAAACCCCATGACCCAGCTACACGAGCGGGAGATGGTGCTGCCTGCCCAGCAGGCGGACGCGGTGCGTGCCATGGCCGAGGGCGGGGGTGGCATGGGTGGCGGAGTTACCATACAGGCTCTCGACGCACGCAGCTTCGAACGGTGGCTGAAGGGCTCCGGCGGAGATGTGATGCTCAAATACTTAGGCTCGCGCAAGCGCGACAACGCATACACGCCATGAGCAACAACATTCTTCCTTCGTTTCCGGGCCTTTCGTGGGGCATCAAGAAGACGCCCATGTGGGCCACGAAAGAGTCCAACGCGGTATCGGGCAGGCAGTACACGCTCCGACGCAGGCTGTACCCGATCTGGAAGTACCGTCTACCGTATGAAGTCCTACGGGATGCCGCGTCACTGACTGAGTTCCAGCAGATACTGGCGTTCTTCAATGCCCGGAATGGCAAGTATGACGACTGGCTGTACCTGGACCAGTTTGACAATATCGCCACGCTGCAGAATATGGGCACTGGTGATGGCACCACTGACCAGTTTGAAATCCTCTCCTCGTATGGGGGTTTCGCGGAGCCTGTGGGTGCGGTGAACGCTGGGACAGCGCAGGTGTATGTGAACGCGGTGCTGCAGACGATTACGACGCAGTATGTGTTCGATGCCGAACTCCGGTTGATATCCTTCGTGACCCCACCACCAAACGGTCACGCCATTACGTGGACGGGCACGTACTACAAACGGTGTCGGTTCATCAACGACGAGCTACCCACGGACGCCATGATGAAGGGTAAGTGGAAGACCGACCTCGAGTTCAGGACATTCCGGCCATGAAAACCAACGTCGCACCATCACTCGTAACCTTCCTGGACAACCGGAAGCAGGGGGTGTCCTTTGACCTGTGGACTATCCTCCTGCAGTCCCAGACGCAAGTGCAGTGGACAGACGCCGACGCACCCCTGACCACGCTGGGGCCACCCGCCCGCGTGTTCACACCCGGACCCATCATCACTCGTGACCGGGTGCGCTGGACACGGGGCATCGAAGTCGCTCAGCTCCAGGTGGACTTGCACGGGCCACTCGTGCTCGTGGATGGGCAGCGTCTGCCTGTGTTCGCCACGAAAGGCGGGTTCGATTCGGCTGCCGTGCAACTGGAGCGCATCTACCTCAACGACTCCAACGTGGTGCAGGGCTCCATCGTGTGGTTCATGGGGGCGGTGTCAGACGTAGACCCGACGGACATGGGGGCGGAGCTGACCGTGAAGTCACAGCTTACCCAGCTCAACCAACAGGTGCCTCGTTCGCTGTACCAGCCTGGATGCCTGAACAACCTGTACGACTCCAACTGCGGGGTCAGCAAGGCAGCACGCACCGTCTCCGGAGCTATCAGCACTGTCGTTGACCCCACCACCTTCACCAACACCGTGTCCGGCGGGTATACCTCCGGGTACTTCAGCCTTGGTGTGCTGCGGTTCACCAGTGGGGCCAATGCAGGCATCCAGCGCACCGTCCTGCAGCACTCCGGGGCCACGTTGTCCTTCCCTCGGGCGTTTCCGTTCGCTGTGGCGGCTTCGGACACCTTCACGCTAGTGCCTGGATGCGACAAGTCACAGGCCACGTGTGACGGCACGTTTGGAAACAAGGCCAGATTCAGGGGCATGCCGTACGTGCCCGTACCGGAGACAGTCACATGACCACGCGACAGCAAGTGCGCACAGAGGCGATGGGGTGGCTGCGGACACCCTACCACCACCACGGGGACATAAAGGGCGTGGGGACCGACTGCGCGATGTTGCTGGTCCGGGTTTACGCTGGGGTGGGCCTCGTGCCCGCCACCCTGGACCCCCGCCCGTACGCGACGGACTGGCACCTGCACAGGGGCGAGGAGAAGTATCTGGCATGGGTGGAACAGTACGGCACGCGGGTAGACACCCCCAAGGCGGGCGACGTCGTGCTGTGGCGGTTCGGCCGCACGTACAGCCACGGGGCCATCGTGTTGGATGAGCAGGGTACGATTATCCACGCATACCGCGACGCGGGTGCTGTGGTGCTGGGCAGCATGCGCGAGTCGCAGCTTGTGTCGCGGCCTCACGTGTTCTACTCAATCAACGGCATCGAGGACTAGTCATGGCGGGCAAGAACACAACGATCAGCACGATCCAGCCCATGGCGGGCAATCTGCGCATCCAGACAGCCGTGTACGGGTCAGTCGTCCAGGTGATGTACGGGCGGAACAGGGTCAGCGGAAACCTTAGCTGGTACGGTGCCTTCGCGGCTGTACCTCACACCAGCACTCAGACCAGTGGTGGCAAGGGCGGAGGCAAGGTTACGCAGTCGCAGACGGACTTCACGTATACCGCAGCCCTGATCATGATTCTGGGTGAGGGATACGTTGGCCGGATCACGTCCGTGTGGAAGGGCAAGATCAAGTTCGTGGGCGTGCCAACAAACAGCACTCCGGTGACTCGCACCACCACGTTCACCGTCGGCAGCACTGCACCGATCAACGTACCCGCCATCGTTGCTGACGGCAGTGGGTTCACAGCGAATGTGAGTGTGACAAACAACGCAGTCCCAACGCAGGGAATATACGACGGCAACTGGGGGAACAACTGATGACAACTTTGACAGAGGGCGTGGACTACACCGTGGATGGTGTGGGGAACTACACGTTCTCCGCTGCACTGGTGGGCACACCCGTCACCGTGACATACCAAGGCGTGAACACTGCTTCCGCCGTGAGTGCCCTCAATGAGGCAGGCCTCAACCTGACAAACGGGACACTCGGTCAGGCGACATGGGGTTATCTGGCAGGCGCGTTTCCAGCGCAGGCACTGGGTTACTCTGGGTTCGCGTACGTGTTCGCCCCCGCGTACGACCTCGGCAGTACGGCAGAAGTGGTGAACCACACGTTTGAAGTGTCTACCCCGTGGGAGCAGGACTACACCCCCGACGCCAGCCCTGGAGCAGTGATACAGGACTTGCTCTTCAACAGCCGGTACGGCATGGACTTCCCGGCCTCGCGCACGGGGGAGGTCAGTGACATCGCCAACTATGCACGGGCACAGGGCCTGTCGTACTCGCCGGTGCTGTCTGTACAGAAGCCTGGAGCGGAATGGCTGCGGTACTTGCTGGACCTGTGCAATTCAGATTGCGTGTGGTCACAAGCCACCCTGAAGTTCGTGCCTCTGGGCGACAAGACTGTGACAGCCAACGGGGCAACATACACGCCCAACAACGTCCCAGTCTACGAGCTCACGGAAGACCACTTCGTTGTCAGTGGCCCGGACGAGGACGGGGTGAAGGTCAGCCGCAAGTCCAACGAAGACGCGTACAACCACGTTCGGGTGGAGTACAGCAACAGGACCAACGACTATAACCTGGATATCGTGGAGGCGAAGGACTCGGCCGACATCGATTACCGGGGGTTGCGCACCATGGCAACGTTCGAGGCGCATGCCATTTGTGATACGGCTGTGGCCCGCACACTGGCGACGCTGTTGCTGAACCGTCAGATGTCCGTACGCAACACGTACAAATTCACGCTCCCGTGGTCGTTTGTGATGGCGGAGCCGTTGGACCTGTTGTCCCTCACGTACGCCCCCAAGGGCCTGGACGGTACGCCTGTCCGCATCAACACCATCAGCGAGCAGAACGATGGCGACTACGAGTACGAGTGTGAGGACGCGCCGATTGGCATGGCTACGTCCCCAGCGTACGGGGCGGAGGCAGGCGAAGGCTTCTCGCACAATTACAACACCCCTCCAGGCTCTGTAGAGACCCCAGTCTTCTTTGAGGCTCCGGTGGAGCGTACCGTGGCAGGGCTGGAGGTCTACATCGCTGTGGGTGGTTCTGGGCTTAACTGGGGAGGATGCCGCGTGTGGGTGGCTTTGGATGGCGAGGCCAACTACCAAGAAGTCGACCGGCTGGTGGGTAGTTCACGATACGGGTACGTGTCCGCGAACATGGCCGACTCTGACACGTCCGTCAACATCCAGCTGAAGGCGTCCAGTGGCCCCCTTACTGCGGGCAGTGCTGCGGATGCAGCCGCGTTGAACACTCTCGTATGGCTGGAAGGTGCCACCCCCGGAGGCGAGTACATGGCGCACGAGGGGGCAGCACTCATAGGTTCCAACGCGTATACGTTGAGTGGGCTGGTGCGTGCTGGGTTTGACACCGTACAGCAAGCTCACCCGCTGAACTCTGCCATGGTACGGGTGGACGAAGCCATCGCGAAGAGCGGTGCACTGGACATCAGCTACGTGGGCAAACCCCTCAGCTTCAAGTTCACCAGCTTCAACGTGTACGGAGGCGGCGAGCAGACACTGGACGAGGTCGTGGAGTACACGTACACGATCACCGGGGCTATGCTGGACGTACCCCCACCCAACTTCGACTTCTTCAACATCACAATACAGCCTGACGGCACTCGTCAATTCGAATTCGCGTATATATCCACCCCCCGCCCGGTGGACTTCCTCGGGGCGCAGATACGATATCTTCCGGGCCTGCTGGTGGAGCCTGCATGGGACACCATGGAACGGCTAGACAACCTGCCGGACAATGGCTTCTACAGCCAATCCCCAGTGGAATCAAATTCGCTGTTGGCTGGCGACTACACCTTCGCCCTGTGTGCGATCGACAGGGTGTTCAACGCCTCCGTGACACCGTTGTATATCCAGGTGACACTGCCCAACAGGCGGCTCGGCAGCGTGTTCGATGAGTTCTATGAGCATGCGGAAGGCTGGACGGGCACAAAGACAGGGTGCCACGTTGCAGGTTCCGCGCTGGAGGCTGACGACACGGCTGACTGGACGTCCCTTCCTAACGACTGGGGCAACCACGGACGGTGGAACAGTGCACCAACGTCACCCATCTACTACGAGACGCCAGCCCGTGATCTAGGGGCCACGGTGTCGGCCCGCATCAACAGCACTGTGGACGCGGATGGCATCATCGTGCAGGAGCTTGCGCTGTCCGGTGATGGCGTGTCGTGGAGCGCATGGGGTGACCCAAGTGCGCCATTCAACTCACGGTACTTCAAGCTCCGCATCACGGTGACTGCTACGGTGCCGAAGCCAGTGCCTTTCGTGCGCTCGTGGTCGTACGCTGTCGACGCTGCTATTCAGACCGAGTACATCAACGACCTGGACATATCCACCCTGACGGGGTCGTACCGTATTGGCACGGGCGACATCCGGATACCACTGGCGAACGCATACGCTGTCATCCGCAACACCAATGTCATCGTTCAAGACAGCTCCTCCGGGGCGTGGACAGCCCAACGGATTGACAATGTCCTGACCTATGGCCCACGGTGGCAGTTCAAACTGAACGGCACTCTGGCCGACCCGACCTCTGTAGATTTCATCATTGAAGGATACCCACTATGACATGGCCTACCGTAGCAGTCGTCACATCCAACGTAGACGCACCGACTGACCTGCTGGCGAATGCTCGTCCGGATATACAGGACGCAATCACCAAGCTGAACGCGATGATTGCGCACGTAACCGCAGTCGGTGCGGCTGTGATGGCCGCAGTAGATGCCGCAGCCGGACGGACTGCCATTGGTGCAGCCGCAGCCGCGTCGCCTTCCTTTACTGGGCTTGCCACCATTACGGGGGGTGCATTCACACCGTCCCTGACACCAGCCCATTCGGCCACGCCCACGTTTGATGCCGATGCGTCCAACGTGTTTGAGCCGGGTGCGCTTACGGGAAACGTGTCCAGTATCACTATCAACAACCCGCATGGGGGGCAATCCATCAACATCCGGTTCGTGCAGGACGCAGCCGGGGGTCGTACCGTGGCTGTGCCTGCGGGTGCGGTGGTGTCGGGGGCCATCAACCCAACGGCATTGAAGGTGAGCTGGCTCTTCCTGACGTACTCCGCAGCCGCGACGCGTTGGGAAGGTGCATGGAGCCAACTGCCATGACGTTCGCTGCCCGATCCGGTGGGGGCCGGAACCAGATCAACATCCTGCTGACGTCCAATCAGGTGGAGTACGAACTCGACCCCTCCACGATGGTGGGGTATCAGTCTGGCAACTCCGACATCACACTTACCATCGCCTCTGGTATATACCTGTACAGCGATGACACTGCTGTCGGCGGGTTGAATGTGCTGGCCTTCCACGCAAATGACCGTGTCGTTGTAATCAACAACGGGTTCATCATGGGCAAGGGTGGTGAGGGCGGTTCCAACTACCCTGCCAACTACAAAGCCGGGCAACCCGGTGGACCAGCCATTCACCTAGCCCACCCCGCGACCGTAGACACCCGCAACGGGTACGTCCTCGGGGGTGGTGGCGGAGGTGGGTACGGGGGTGGGGCTGCGTCGTACTGTGCGGGTGGCGGGGGTGGTGCGGGAGGGGGTCGTGGTGGTGAGGTCCTATGGAACTCCCTGTTCGCCTCAGGGGGTGCACCCGGCCTCGTTGGGAACACAGGTGGCGCAGGCGGTAACGTCATGAGCTCCGGATACGGCGTTGCTGGAGGGGGCGGGGGTGGTCGCCTGTTCGGCGGGGCCAGTGGTACGCGAGGATACGCCACTGGTTCCTTCAGTCCGTCTGCTCAACCGGGTGCGGCTGGTGCTGGTGGTGGAGGAGGGGGCGGGGCTGCGATTGCCTTCTTCTATGGAGACACGTACTTTCCAGGATCCGGTGGCGGGGGTGGTGGCTGGGGTGCTGCGGGTGGGCAAGGTGTCCGGGGGAACAGTTCGACATCCTCCCCTCCGTGGGCGGGTGGTGGGGCAGGGTATTCCACTGAAGTCGTGGGTGACAACGCCACGGTCTACACGACCCCCGTGTACATCGGTGGCGTGATGGCAGGAGGGGCGGGAGGTAATTCCGTTGCGCTCAACGGTCACTCCCTCGTGTGGGCGGGCGGTACTGCCAGCAGTTCCCGTGCGTACGGGGCGGTCAGTTAGATGGTGTAATAGGCTCCCTTCTTTTATCTTTTGGAGTACACCATGGACTTGATCACTTGCTGCATCGCTGCTGTTGGCCTACACGTTGGGAGCGCACACTTTGCGCCAGAGCCCAACTCGGAGAAGCTGAACGGCGTGAACCCCGGTATCTACGTGAAGTTCACGAACGACGTAGTGCTGGGCACCTTCCGCAACTCCCACAACCGGCAGAGCACATATCTGGCGTACGAGTTCAAGCTGGGCAACAACCCCACCCTCCAGCCGTCCGTGCTGCTGGGCGGCATCACCGGATACTCTGCTGCTCCTGTGCTGCCGTTGGTGTCCCCGAGTGTGCTGTGGCAGGTCAGCCCTCACACGGGCGTCCGGCTGTCGTACATACCCAAGGTCCGGATCATGAGGGCGCACGTCGTACACCTGTCTCTGGAGTACACGTTCTGAGGAGTGCGTAAAATGGTGGGATGGCGTACAACAAAGGATTCATCCGTGGACAACACTGAGAACCACACTTTTCTGAAGGTCTTCGTGGCGTGGATCGGCACGGTGTACGGGTCCGTATCGCTCAACGACCTCGTGCTAATCGCGACGCTGGTGTTCACAGTGGCCCAAATATTCTTCACGATCCGCGACCGTTGGTGGCGTGACCGAGTGAAGCGCAAGCAAGAGCACCTGCTCAGACGGAAGGATGACCTATGACGTTGGATGAAACCGTGGACGCCCTGATTGGCCGGGAGGGGCGGTACAGCAACAACCCGCACGATCATGGCGGTGAAACCATGTGGGGCGTGACGATTGCCGTTGCGCGTGCCTTTGGCTACTCCGGTCCCATGATCAACATGCCTCGTTCCGTGGCTGTGCGCATCTACATGGAACGGTACTGGTTCGCTCCACACCTGAATGAGATTGCCCTGCAGAGCCCCCTCATCGCAGAAGAGCTACTCGACACGGGCGTCAACATGGGGCCACAGGTGGCAGGGCGGTTCCTGCAGCGTGCACTCAACGTGCTCAACCGCGACGACAAGCTGTACCCCAACATCGCAGCGGATGGGGTCATTGGCAAGATCACCATCGCCGCCTTGCGGGCCTTCCTGTCGGTGCGGGGTGTGGGCGGTGAGACGGTGCTGTTGCGCATGCTCAATGCCCAGCAGTCCGTCCGGTACATTGAACTCGCTGAGGGCAACGTATCCCAAGAAGAGTTCCAGTACGGCTGGCAGGCTAACCGAGTCGGGGGGTTGTCATGAACTGGAAAGACATCGCTTCTGTAGTGGGGTCCAGTGCCCCCGTGCTGGGTGGTTTACTGGGCGGGCCTGCGGGTGGTGCCATCGGCAGCATCATCTCCAGCGTTCTGGGTACGGGCAACACCCCGGATGAAGTGGCTGTGGCACTGGCGTCCAATCCTGACGCGGCTGTGAAGCTGAAGCAAATTGAAAAGGAACGGCAGGTGGAGCTCCAGACCCTGCTGGTGCAGGCCGAAGCGAACCGGCTGGCTGCGGATACGCAGGTCATCGTCGCTGTGAATGCCACCATGCAGGCCGAAACGGTTTCGGAGCACTGGCCCACGTACTCGTGGAGGCCTTTTATCGGCTTCATGACCGGGGTCATGGCCTTTGGCTGTTATTTTGTTCTGCCGTTGTTGAAGATACCCGTGCCCACAGTGCCCGAAACGGTGTGGATGATGTTTGGGGGTATCCTCGGGGTGGCAAGCTGGTTCCGGGGTAAGGCCCAAGCTGACCCAGCTAACCCCATGCCTGTGAAGGGCTAGACGGTCGCAGGCGACGCGTTTACAGGTGCCCCGAGGGGGTAGTAGCCTCCCAGTCGTACAAAAGGCCCCACGCAGGGGCCTTTTTAGTTGGTGCGCACTAACTTAGTGCAGGTGCTTGGAGGTACTAGGTGGCAGGGGGGCGTCGTGCCCGTGGTTCATCAGGCGGGCCTTTTCCGCGTAGTCCACGGTCTGGGGGTCCAGTTCAATCACGCGGGTGATCACCAGCACGCAACCACGGACGCTCACGTTGTCCGCGATGGCGCACTGCAACGCACGGGCGATGGCGGTCTCCTCGTCCGGTGCGTCAACGTGCACATGCAGGCGTTCCTCCAGGGCGTGGCCCTCGTGGTCCAGCGTGCCCAAGGTCATACAGTATTCGGTCGGTGTCATGCGGTTCTCCTAGTAAACAGTAACGGTGACAGGCATGCGCAACAGCTTGGACAGCTTGTCGGCACGTTCGCGGGCGTCCCTGCGGGCAGCGACCTCATTCCCCGCAGCACTGGCGACGGTCTTATGGTTCACCTGCACCGTGTATCGGCCGGCCTCCAGGTACACGGTGACCTCGGTGGCCTTGCGTGCCTTGCGAGGTACGGCGACGCCAGCTTTGAGCACGGCGAGGGTCTTGTCTTGTGAGAGCATGTGGTTCTTTCAGAAAGGGATGTCGTCGAAGTCGTACCAGTTCGCGAGGTTGTCACGCAGGATAGCCCGCATTGTCGGCCCCCAGCCTTTCGGCACAGCTTTCAGGTCAGATGTGGCGTCCATCCACTTGCGCACCTTCTTGTACTGGCGAGGGGTCGCCGCGACGAGTCGGGAGCAGTTGCGGCAGTTGCCTTTGATGTGGTGGAGCAGGTACGCACGGGCGGTCCGGGTGCCGTGGCGGTTCTCAGGGTTGCGGCTGGTCTCAGGTGGGAAGCCCACGAGCCGACCGTGCGGCTGGCACTTGTCAGCCAGTGCTTTGTCTTGCTTGCGCATGATGGTTCTCCTTGGTGGTTGCTTGCGAAGTGCAGCCTACAGGCCCCGCACTGGGCAGGGGCTGTCTGGCTGCACTTTACATGCCGAGGAGGCGGGCCACTTCGTCGCCGAGGTCCTTGGCAAAGTTGGCTTTCTTGCCCTTGCTGGCCTTGGGTGCAGCCGGTGCCACTGGGGCGGGTGCTGCGGCCGGAGCGGAGGCTTTGGCCTTGCTGGTGCGGACACGGGCGTACAGCTTGCCCTGGAGCTCCCAGCCGTGCTTCTTGGCGGTGGACTTGCAGCATACGACCAGTTCACCTTCCTCGTTGATGGCAACGACTGGGCGGCTGCGGCCGACTGCGGTGTCGTAGGCGTAGTCCAGGGCGGCTGCCTCGTCTTCCACGACGGTGGGTTGCTTTGCTGCCACGGCTGCGACGGTGTTGGCGATTTGGGTTTTGGTAGCTTTGGACATGATGTGGTTCCTTGGTGGTTTGGTTGCTGGCCCTGCGTTATTGCCTGACCATGACTGAACTCTAAGGAAGCCATCAAAAGAACGCAAGAACTTTCTTCAACTTTCTTTCAGAAAAGTTCTGTTTGTCAATGAAGAATAGTTCTTGCGAGTCCTAGAAAGGCGGGTCGCCGGGGGATGGTATTCCGGGGTAATCCCACGCATATTCGGCCATGGCTGTGAGCTCATCCTCGCCGCGCCTGCGGGCCAGCAGGACCCACGCCTGCATCTGGTCGGCCCGGTGTACGCATGCCCCTGACCCCTTCCGGTGGATGAACTCGTACCCACTGCAGGAGCACGGCAGGCACTCAGGATGCGCTTGTACGTGCCGGAGGAGTAGCTGCACCGTCTTGCGACGCGTCCTGCATCCGTTGCATCGCAGCCATGTGTCCTTGTACGCGGGGTTCCCGGGGCTGCTCACCAGAGTTCCCCCTGCTCCGGACACCAGTCGTTCCCCTTGGTGGCATTCACACGCCAGTGCACCACCCGCAGGTTCCACGGCACGGTGAGGCCACAGACACGCGGGTGGTTGAGGGGCACGATGTGGTCCAACACGTAGAGCTCGCCGTGCATGACTGTGGCCCACAGGCACTCCAGCCGCAGCATGGCGAAGTCGTGGAACCGTACCCACAAGGGGGCGGACAAGCACACCTGTCTGATGTACGACGCCCTGTGGTTGTTGGTGATCCACGTTGGTGTGTCCCCGGCCAGAATGCGCAGCTTGCTCCCCGGCCGGACGTAGTGCACCATCCCCACGACTAGACCCCCGCGTACCGTTGGCGAGGCTTGCCCTGCCCCAGCCGTACACGCTCGTACTTGTCGAACTCGCACAGGCAGTTCTGGACGTCCTGTGCGCACAGTTTCTGCCACCCCCTCTTCACGAAGGCTGCGTTCACGTAATCCTGCAGTTCATTGAGGTCTACGAGAAACTGCGCGTCCCGGAACCTGTGGTCCTTGTCCTGGAACAACACACGGGACAGGCCCCGCATACTGCCCGGACCCGGTGCTGCCCACGTCCACCAGTCCTCAGCCGTGTGCAGGTGGTCACCGTGGGTGTTCTTGGTGTCTGCCACCACTTGCGCAGCCATGAAGGACCCCAGACCATTCGCGGTGATTAGCCTCTTGTGGAAGCTGGCGAGGGTGTCCGTGGGTGTTGGCCGGTATGCGTGCTTGTTCCGCCACAGGGGGGTCAGCACATGGTCGTCCAGGTACAGGTGCTTCTCCATGGTGTGCCCGTTGGTGGACACGATGTACGCACTGCCAAACGCCTTCACACCTTGGGCCTTGCGGGTTTCCATGATGGTGAAGAAGTTGGTGTCGTTGTACCCCTCCCACTCACGGCGCAGGTCGAACCCCGCAGCCGCGAGGGTGGTCGGGTGATTTACCAGCCGTGCCACCACCATCCAGAACCATGCGTCCGGATGTCCACCCAGCTTGGGTGACCACTTCTGCCGTATCCACTGGGTCACCGTGTCCAGTTCGCGGTATACGTTGCAGAAGCGATACGCCTGCAAGATGGGGTCCCCGGTCCAGGGCTTGGACAGACCCCGCACCACACGGTTGACGTACACCTGATGCCGTGCCACACAGAAGGCCACGAAAGCACCCACACGGGCGGTCATGCTGCACCCCCGTCCTGATTGACGTATCCCGGTCCGGGTTCCTCGGCGTCTGGTGCCGGGTACGTGGTGTACATCAGCACACGGAACCGTTCGATGATGCGCAGTAGCTCTGGCATCGTCTTCCACTCAGCGATAGCCCGGACAAGGTTCACTTCGTCTTCTGTAAGGTCGTTGGCCTTTTGGTACAGGGTCCAGGTGTACCCGCCCCACTGCCGTCCGGCGATATGGCGAGTGGCGGTGGAGTCGCTATCGATGAGCCACGGGACACCACCATCACGGCACCACGCGCACTTCACCTCGTACAGCTTCTCCAGCATGTGCAGACCTTTCCGCATGTCTGTCAGCCCGTGCTTCTTGCGGTGCCGGGTCAGGTACTTGGACGCCTGCCCCTCGAAGTACCCGAGCTGATAGTGCGCAGCCATGTCCCAGTGCTGCATGTCTCCGGCTCGTTTGTAGTGGTCGCCCCCGACCTGTGTTTCGTTCGCGCTCATGTCAGTCCCTTTCGTGTTGTGGGCGTGCGGTTGCACGCATATTGTGTGATCGCATGTACGTGATCACGTCGTGAGTGAATGCGTGGGTGGCTGTCAGGCCCCCGTACAGTTCACCGGTGACAGCGGACTCCAGTATCCACGTCATGTACTTCTCGGCAGTGTTCTTGCAGAAGGTGTTCCCCATGCGCACTTCTTCCATACACCACAGACACCCTTCCATCCGGTCTGCCCACTTGATCAGCTTCTCCTCGTCGGCACGCAGGCCGAAGGGTTTGAACAAGGGGTACAAACCCTCCTCGATCTGGTCCAGCAACGGGCCGAGGCTGGGATGCACACGCTTGATCGGCCCCGGTATGTCGCCGGTCTTGAGCTCGGGGAGGTCGTGGTGCATGATCGCCAGCAACACTTCCTTCCGACAGTCGGGGATCACTTGCTGCACGAGCATTAGCATGTTAAAGCTGTGCTGCCCCACAGTCTGCTGACGGATGGTGCGCTTGGTGTGATACCGGGCAACGTCAGCCGCGTCACGGTACAAGGTGTTCTCAACAATGGGGGTCATTTCAGGTTGTCTCCAGCGTGTTGCACCTTCGCCAGTGCCACAGCACCAGCCGCGTCAGCCTTGACCACAGCCTTGTCTATGCGACGCTGCACCCACTGCATGCAGGCCATACGCCAGTCCGTTGCGATAACGTCTTGCAGGCGGAACAGGGCGGTCGTTGCCAGACCCTTCTTGTACAGGTTGTACGCCTGCAACATGGGTTCCACCACTTGACGGAAGTACTGGGTTCGCCATCGCACGGAATTCCCACTGGTGCGCCCGATGGTGCCCTTGTGCGCCTGCTCACACAAGCCCTCACAGTCCTCGAGGAAGGCCTCGGGCGTGTCGTGTGGCCCCACCAACGGCACGGTCAGCGGGTAGTGGTGAGATATGTACGGGTTGTGCACATGGCCCGGTGCATGCTCGCCATCCAGAAACGCCTGCCAGAACGGGTTGGACGGATACACGTGATAGCTGTTGGACTGTTGCACGTAGTACCCCATCGTGACCCCAGCCGCAGAGGCCATCCACTCGTGGATCATGCTGAACTGGACTGCGTTGGCACCGTACGCACCCCAGATCACATCGTTGCTGCGGTTGCACACGGTCATGTTCAGCTTGCCTTCACGAATGCCAAACATGATCATGTCGTTGCAGGGGATGTCCTTGCTGCGGGTGTCCATGTCCAGTGCTGGATTCCAGATAGCCATCACTGCCTGTCGCGTGTCGGGGCGTTCGCGCAGCATCTGGGCGGTGATGGTCAACTGGTCGCCGAAGCCCTGACTACGCAGCCGGTAGCCGTACGCACCGTGGAATGTCTTGCCGTTGTCACTGAAGCCGGTGATGTTGCCTAGGAAGTGGCTTGGCAATTCAACCTCGTTGCTGCCACCCAGTATCCACAGGCTTTCCATCAGGTGGAAGAATGGGTTAGCGTCACGCACGGGGTCGAACAGCACACGCTCCCACGGGCGGTGATAGATGGTGGACACGGGTCCGGGTACTTCCAGCGTGGGGATACCCCGTGACACAAAGGGCACGCCCACATCCTTCACAAGCTGCAAGCCCAACGGCAAGGCCTCGTTCACGTTGGCAACAGTCACACCGTATCCCGTGGCAACACGGACGGAATCAAACGCGTCTTTCATGGTGGTTTCTTTCACAGTAGTTCATCAACACTGGGCAGAGGGAGGCCCAGCAACTCCAAGGAAAAATGGTATGCCTCGCGGTACGGCATCTTGTACGTCTCAAGGCCAGCCGCAGCCAGCCGGTCAGCCCAGCGCAGGGCCGAGGCATGTTTGGAGATCAGCTTCTCCGGGGTGTATGGCTTGGTGTTGCCCACCCGTTTCCGGCGGCTGCGTACGTTGGCGATGCACTGCTCAATCGGCGTGGACAGCGCGATGAACACGGTGCGCTCAAAGTACCCGGCGAACTTGGTGCAGGTGTCCACCCCCGGTGTCATCAGGCCCTCAGCGAACACGCGGGTATCCTCGTACTCGGCGTGGCCCTGCATCACCTCGTGTACGTGGGCGTACGGGCTAAAGCCATCCACGCCCCCGCAGGCCCGATGGTAGGAGCCGAGGAGAGCTACCCCTCGGGGCGTGTCCGTCCAGCCAGCCTTGCCCTGTTTTCCCGACTTCACGGGCACGTACTCTGCGACGCCCCCAGCCGCAGCCAGCACCCCACGGGCGAGGGTGGACTTTCCGCTGCCGTTGGTGCCGTGCACGTAGACAAGGATATGGCTCATGGTTTGTGAACAGCCGGTGCGGCTGAAATCTCTTGAGGGTACACGGGCCACGTGTCAGACTTGCCCGACGTCTGGATATCTGCGACGCCCGTAGTGGGTACGTCAGCCGGACGCCAAATGCAGCCACAGGTCGCGCACTTGTGCGAACGGTGCGGGGGGTTTGTCCATCTAGGTGACCCTTCTTGCATGTACTGGCACGCACCCGCACACGTTGCCTCAGGCATGCACACGTCCACCGCGTACCGACATGACCGACGGCACGGGTTCGTGTCAGGTGCGTCAACGTGCTGCTCACCGCAGTTGGGGCAGTACAGGATCATTGGAATAGGTTTGTCCATGAGGTCACTCCAGCAGGGTGTTCACAGCCGCCACGTATGCGCTCAGCCACTGGTCCGCAGAACCAGCATCGTCCAACAGCTTCTTGCGGGGGTCGCCTTCCACTTGGTAGAAGTAGTCCCCGACCGTGTAGCTGTGATACCCGGCTGCGCACAGGGCAAGACCCAGCCCGACGTCGCCCCAAGACTTGCGCACCTGTTGCAGTGCCTTCACCTGATACACCGATACCAGTGGTATCGTCGGGGAGAGTACCGCCCCGGACTGTGGTAACTGCCCAGCCCAACGGCTCGGGGCCACGTACACGTGACCAAAGCTGGCAGCAAGGCGGGCCATGTACAGCCACAGTCCGTGATACCCGTTGGGGTTTGCTGGGCGTACCTTGTCGCCTGTCACACAACGCAGGATAGACACGCTGCCCGCCACTACGGCAACCCGACGGTCACCCCCTGCTTCAGCCTGTCGGAAGGCTTCCGCCCGTGCTGCGTACCAGTTGTTCCCCTCCACTGGGATCACATGGGTTGTCCCCAAGTGGTGCATCTCCGGTAAGGTGCGGGTGTCGTCTGTCAGAAGGTAGAGGTCCATTGGTTGCTCCTTTGAAAGCCCCATTATCGGTGTTCTTGGGGTTGTACGTGCGTTCTATGGTGTGGAAGGTGTGCCCGTTCTGGCACAGGTATTTTCGGGTAACGGTGCCTGACGCGTTGTGGGTGGTGCGGGTGGCTTTGGCAGGGGCACCGCAGCATTCGCACTTCATGCCAGTATCTCCCGTGCGTCGCGGTAGTCGCGCAGGGTTTTGATCATCCGGCGCTCGTCCACTTCGCGTCGCCGTTGGGTGGTCAGCATGGCCTCATCCACGGTGTCACGGACGGCGATGTATTTGTAGTTCACATGGTCACGCAACCCGTACTGACGCGTCGCCCCCATGCGCTGCCGTACCTGTGCCCATGCCTCACGCCCCCACAGCAGACTGAACATCACCAGCGTGTTTCCGCCACCTTGCAGGTTCAGCCCGTGGCCCCCGCCTTGCGGGTGGACGAACATGATGCGGTGATCACCGTTGTTCCATGCGTTCTGCAGGGCATTGAGCTGACGCTCGTTCTTGGCGTCAACCAGACACGGGGCCTTTGGAAACATGCTGCGCAACCGGGCGAGGTCTGGCTTGAACCAGTACGTGACCAGCAGGTTGTCGCTCGTGCCCTCTACGATCTCTTGCAGGGCTTGCAGCTTTGCGTCGTGCACTGCCTGCCACGTACGGGTTCCATCGGGCTTGTCCAGGAAGAGCGCACCGTTGGCAATCTGCCAGCACTTGGAAGACACACTGGCAGCGGACACAGCCTCGGTGGAGCCTGCCTCTAGCTCCACGAACATTTCCTTCTCCATCTTGTTGTACAGGTTGCGGGCTGTTGGGGGCAGGTCCACCCAGATTGTCTGCTCTATCTCTGGGGGCAGCTCCAGCCAGTCTTCGGCCCGCATGGACAGGATCAACGGGCTTATCAGACCCAGTATCTTGGACTCCGCCCCGTCATCCAGATCGTACCCGTACCCCATGTACCCACTCGGGCTAAAGAAGCGCTCCCTGTATCGGCGCACCTGCTCTCCCAGCCGCAGCCCCAGATCAAGGATGTACACCTGCGACCAGATGTCAATCAGGCCCTTGGGGGCAGGCGTGCCCGTTAGGATAGCCCTGCGGTCGAACTTGCGCAAGTGGTGGCGCAGGGTGGAGAACCGTTTCCGGCCGGGGGCCTTGAACATGCTGGACTCGTCAATGATGAGCATGTCATAAGGCCACCCGTTCTTTCGCTGCATGCTCTTGAGCACGTACAACAGCCATCGGAGGTTGTCCACGTTGATGATGTGGATTTGCGCACTGCTCTTCATGGCTGTCAGCCGTTTGCCTTCGCTGCCCGTTAGGAGCTTGAAGGTCAGGTGCTTGGTGTGCTGCCACTTGCGGGCCTCCTGCCTCCATACGCCCTGTGCAGGACGCAACGGTGCCACGAGCAACACCTTGCTCACCTTGCGCTCCTTGAGGAGGTCTGCCGTGGCTGTGAGGGTGATGATCGTCTTGCCCAAGCCCATGTCCAGGAACAGGCCCGGTGTCTTGATAGACTTGAAGAAGTCCACTCCTCTGCGTTGGTAGTTGCGCAGGTCTTCACGTGACAGCATTCAGCCTCCGGAGTGCACTGATAGCAGAGAACAGATCTGTGTGGCGTTCGGCAGGCTTTGGGAACTCTTGCCACCCGTACCGTACCGGAGTCATGACGTCCCACAGGCCCAGCTTCGGGCGGTATTCAAGCCAGCACCGAAACGCCCTTCGCGGGCTGATGTGCAGACGCAAGGGGTAGCCCTGTCGGTAGACCAACACGGCGAACACGGGGTACGCCATGTCAGCCTCCAGGGAGTAAGCTATCCAGCCCAAGCCACAGCATCAATGCGAAGGCGATGATGATTAGAGCCAGCACACGACTGACAAGCCAGTGGCCCCACTCATAGAAGGTGCGGGTGCGTTTGTATTCTGGGAGTCGGCTAGGTTTCTTCATTGGATAGCTCCTTGGTTACGCCATTGATGGCATCTTTAGTATGGCACACGTACACCCTGAAGCCCATCTTACGGAGGGCATCATGCACGCGCAGTTGAAGGGGTTCGAACTTGCCCCCCTTGGGTCGCTTGAGCTCGAAGAACACCAGCCGCCCGCCATGCAGCAACACCAGCCGGTCAGGCCAGCCACGCATGAACCTGATTTTGAAGTGCTTGCCCTGTACGGACTTGACCCACCGGATGAGGTGACGCTCCACGGCGTCCTCGGTCATCAGTCTTTCTTGTATCTCTCGCACACAAACCCCTTCGCAGCTAATGGGATGCCCTTGCCCCACGAGGGGATGGCGCACACCGTACGCTCAAGGAACTTGATGTCGCTGGTGCCTGTCTTGCGCAGGCACAAGACCTCGTCATGCACAGTACCGCTGACAGGGTAGCCCGACTCCTCAGCGTTCCACATACCCTCCATCATGATGTCGCGGGCTATGGCCTGCACGATGTTCTCAATGATCTTGCCCCCGTACGTGCTCTCCCGACGGATATGGCCATGGAAATCAGTCTGGAAGCTGATGGCCCACGAGGGCTTCCCAAAGCGCTCTGACGGGGTCGCCCGTGGGTGCATGTACCGCAGTTCCCGTCCACTGGGTAGGCGTACGCACAGCCACTGATCACGGGTGTAGAACTGGCACTTGAGGCCCGAGTGCTTGGTGCCGGGATTGCGTATGGCCGCGACCACCAGTTGCTCCACAGTCTTCCAGCACTGCACAATCGCCGGGTGTTCCTTGCGGTACGCCTTGACAGCCGCCATGGCAAACTCGGGGTCTATAACCAGCCCAGCGTTCGCGCAGTAGTCAACGAAGTGTGCCCCGCCCAGTTGATACCCGCAGCCCAGCACGAGGTTTTTCGCTATCCGTCGCTGCTCGTCGGTAACGTCATCCAGGGAGGCCAGCTTCCACAGCTTCTTCGCCATGAGCTTGTAGACGTCTACGCCTGCCCTGTAGGCCTCCAGCATGTGCTCTTCGCCTGCCACCCATGCCAACACGCGGGCTTCAATGGCTGTGTAGTCCACCACGGCGAACTCGTACCCCCGTGGCGCACGGATGAACCCCCGCATGCACTGGCTGATCGCGTCAATAGGCTTGTCGTACAGCAACAGGAACAGGTCCACGTCCTCGTGCTCCAGCAGGGCGAACACGAGCTCACGCTGATGGTCCTTGAACATGCCCCGAATGAAGTTGTGCGGCTGCACCAGTCGCCCCGAGTACCTGCCCGTATGCGCACCGTGGAACAGGAAGCCACCTTGCACGACATGGTCCGTGGGGTCGGCGCAGGCCAGCATGGACACCAGCTTCTTCGTGGATGCCTTGCCTGCCTCCAGCCGTATCTCCAACAGGCGACGCGTCTTGGCGTCTAGGTCAGTACCCTTGAGGACCTCCTCTATGGTGCCCTTCTGCATGTTCTCTAGGTCCAGGCCCAGATCAGCGAACACCTGTAGCATCTTCTGGACTTGGGTGGCCCGTATGCCCCCAGACAGGGCCTCGGCCTCGGCCTTCATGCGGGCCTCCAGCGCCCCCACCACGGTCAACGCCTTCTTGATCAGGGGGATATCCACCGGCAAGCCACGGTCATTCATGAGCATGTCGAGCATGAAGAACTGTTGCTCACGCTTGGTGAGGTCGGGGATGTGCGTGTGCAGGTACGCCTCCCCGAACACGTCCTGCACACAGTACGCGACGTACTTGGCAAACTCCTCAGGGCTGTCCTCGGGGAGGATGCGGGTACGGGCGTCCTTCTTGGTGGGCTTGCGCGGCGAAGAGAATATCTTCATCAGACGCTTGCCGTCCTCATCCTTGCTGATGGGGGCCTTGAGTGCCCGGAGCGCACCGTCCAGCGCACGGGGCAGGCCCGACGCGGCTGCGCGTGCTGCGGTGCACACCCACTGCGCATCGCTGACCGTTGGGAGGCTGGGGTGCTGCCTGCGGAGCGCATGCTGCCACACCGAGCGCTCAAATGCGCTGTTGTGGGCTGCGATTTGGCCCCCCGAGGCTACCCAGGAGACGAGGTCCCTTGGTGGTCGCTGCGATCGCGGTAGCCACTCGCGTGGACGGTCCATGCCCGGTAGCAGATAGCAGGCAATGAGGACCTCTGTGCTGGGGTGCCGTGCGTAACGGTGCCCGCCCACCTTGCGCACATCCAGCAGGCTGAACGTCTCAAAGTCTAGGTGCCCGACGTTGTCGTCCAATTCGAGCATGCCGTTATCCAGCGAAGTGCTTCTTGAAGATGCGCTCCACGACGTCCACCTGCTTTTCAGTGAGCATGGTGGTGTCCTCCCCATCGCGGGTGCGTCTGGCAACGCTCTCCACGAAGTCCTGTTCCCACTCAGATAGGTCGCTGTCCAGCAACCCCGATATCCGTTTGACCATTACGTTGATTGATGCCACGGTGATTCTCCTAAGACAAGTGTGGCCCCGATACCTCACGG
>Ga0210043_1000443_pt1 | contig 43875 bp, 32 predicted proteins | sample CryGeymet201501t_FD_183990 | JGI IMG/M metagenome (GOLD analysis project Ga0210043, IMG submission 183990) | Groundwater microbial communities from Crystal Geyser aquifers in Utah, USA - Crystal Geyser metaG 2015-01t (SPAdes) (version 2) | ecosystem: Environmental > Aquatic > Deep subsurface >... | reverse complement strand
TGATCTCCTCCGGACGTCTGGCCGTGATCGTCGGGGGAGGAAAGTTCATCTGGCGCAACGAAGTACCCGCCGGAGCGGTGAAGTCGTAGGAGCGGGACGGGCGCTTCCCCTCCACGATGGTCGGCTCTGGGCTCTCCTGTGTCGAGGATTCCTCCCCCTTGGCCTTTTCGCGCTTCCGGTCCGCGGACCGCTTGACCAAAAGCACGAGCGTCGATGTTTTGATGGTCATGGTGTCCTCACTGGTGAGTCTTCGGAAGATCACGCGGGTTGGTGGGTGTGGGCTTCTGCCCAGGTAGAGGAGGCTCCGACTTCTTGATGACTGCGGGCCTTTGACCCCCCTGTGGCGTCGGGGCAGGCGCGGGGGCAGCCCTGCGGGCACGGACCTCGGTTTCGGCGCGCCACTCCCCCCTCTTCGGGGGTGAGGTGGGGGCTGAGCCCTGGAAGACCGCAGAGAGCTTGGTCGCCCTGCGCTGCTCCAAGTACTTCAGCTCCGCCTGCGCAGATGATCCCTTGCCGAACCATCCCTGCGGGGGCTGAGGGGGTCGCATCCGTTGGTCCGCGAAACTGGCGGTCCTGCGTGCGATCGACGCCGGGCTCTCGTAGCCGAGGGGACGAGGCCAGTGGTCCGTGGGCGAGTTGGAGGGGTCCGTCCAGTCGTCGCGGATCTTCCCCTCGAGCTTGTGAGCGGCACCCGAGCCACCAATGTAGCCTGCAGCCACGCCCAGGGGGCCGTAGGGGATACCAATGACGCCACCGACTACGCCGGCGGCCTGATGCCGGGTGTCGTTGTTGCCTTCGTCCTGGAACAGAGTGTTCCGGACGGTGTCGAGGGTCCCCTGGGGAGAATAGGCCGCTGCGAGACCTCCAGCCCCGACCAGCCCCGCTGCCGTGGCTGCTGCCGTGGCTGCTGCACCCCAGCCTACGTTTCCCATCATCTTCCAGCGACGCATGGCGGTGGTCATCCAGTTCTCCCCCGCCTCCAACAACGGGTTCACGGATGCCTTGACCCCCGAGGTAGCCGACTTTCCGTAGTCCAGCATGTCGTCGGGGTCGTAGTCGGTGGTGTAGTCGTTACCCACCATCTCCCTGACCTTGTTGCCGCCCCACAGGAGCGTCGCGAGGGACGCAGCCGAAGCTGTGCCAATGCCCGCCTTGCGCAACATCTCCATCCGGTCGAGCTGCGCTTTGTACAGGTAGGGCGTGATGCCTGGGTTCGAGGTCTTGGGTAGCGGGCGTCGCATGTCAGTCCTCGAGGTTCTCGAAGTGGTCGACGAGCGTCTTCTGGAGCAGCTTGAAGACATCCACCATCGTAGCCGCCCAGAGCGGCATGCGATAGAGGTTCACGAGCCGGATCTCAATCAGATCCATCCCTCGACGCTTCCGATCGTGAATCAGATGCAGCCGATGAGTCGGCTGTTGGTGGGCGTAGAAGGACGCCACGGCTTCGCAGACCCCGTCGAAGACGAGGGCGAAGTCCCTGTCTGCAGCACGGATCAGGAACCCCAAGTCCTTGAACTTCGCGTGGCCACGGCTGGGGTACAACTGGATGCAGACGTCCATGTTGTCCTCCATGTGGACCGCCGCGTTGAAGCCCTCGAACTCAGTGAAGTTCGCGATCCACTTGTCATAGGTCTGGATGACCTGCCCCTTGCTGCGCTCAGCACCCTCTGCCGATACCCCCTCGGGGTCCTCAGCGTTGAGCCCGTAGCTTGCGTTGACCGCACGCATGAGCTGGGTGGCGAAGTCGTACTGGCCGAGGGTGGCTCCGTGGGAGTTCGTGATGATGTTGCCAGCAGCCGTCATGGGGGCACCTCACAGGGTGGTGGGTTGTATGCCCCTCGACCGCATAGTGGTGGCTGGCCAGGGGGTCTACGGTTTATAGCCCCAGGGTAACCTCGTCGGCAAGTCCTTGACCTCGAGGAGTCGGTCCCCCACGCGGACCCCGCCCGATGCAGTGGGAACGCGCTGCGCTGGAAGGTCGATGCCTGCGTTCAGCCAGGGGCGTGTCAACTCCCCCCGCGAGGCTGTCGACAGTGAAGGGGAAGTCCCCGGTCCCCTGGCCAGGGGTGAGGGAGACACCCCAGCCGGGTCCGTGTGCGGCCACATCGGGGGCATCGTAGCGCAGGTCGTCGGCCTTCCTGCCGCGCACAACCTGGAGAGGACCCCCGACAGGACCCTCCTCTATCCACCCACGTGAGCGCGTGGGGACAGAATGTCCGCCATCGGCGGAGGCATCGACAGGTCCCTCCACGCTCAAGCTCGGGCCTTCCGCCGACCGAAGAGGCCCCTGCAAGGGCCTCGAGGGGTCAAACCCTGCGAGGATCTGCTGGATGCCCTCTAGACCGCCCAGCTCATTGAGCCCCAGAGCCCCAAGCCCTGCGGCCCCCGCTCCGGCTGCTCCCCCTGCGAGGAGGGCTCGGAGACGGGTGTTGCGGCTCATCTTGACGAGCTGAGAAATCTTGACGGTCATGTCCAATCCTCCTGATCAGTCCCATCCCGGAATGTTCATGAGGCCCCGGGGGGCAGGCGGACCGAAACCATCAAGGATGTCCTTGGTGGACTGCCTGCGAGGACGGGGGCGACCCCCCCCACGGAGGCGCATGGGCTCCTGGAGGCGCATGGGCTCCTGGAGGCGCATGGGGAGTGCCTGCTGGGTCTGTTGCCCCAGGCTGGTGCCCTTCCAGGAGGATGGGCTCTCGTTCGCCATCGTGAAGAGCGCCTCCTCCTCAGGGGAGAGGTCCGAGAGGCGGCGCTCGTCCGCCATCGTGAAGAGCGCCTCCTCCTCAGGGGAGAGGTCCGAGAGGCGGCGCCGACCTGCGTCGGGGACCGGCGTCCTGTCCACCAGGTCGAGGGCATCATACTTGCCACGGGCTTCAGCAGCCCGCTGCGCCCTCGCGTCGGAGCCCCCAAGGTGGTTCGCGAGCCTCCCCGCTCGCGACGCTGTGGCAGTCGCAGCTCCCGTGGAGGGCCCCCTCGCAGCGCGGGATGCCCCTCGCTCGTCCGAGGCCCTGCGCTTCGCCATATCCTCAGCGAGCACCATGCCGCTCAGGTAGGTGTTGGTGCCCTGGCGAAGGCCCTGGGTCTCCGTCTTGGCGTGGTCTTCGGCGTCCTGGTGACCTTGAGCATCGGAGGCGATCCCGGCGGAACGGTTCCTCAGCTCCTCAGCGCGCCGCTGGGCGTAGTCACCCCCCCCGTAGATATCTGAATCGAGACCCTCGGGTTCCACGATCTCAGCGGATGGGTCGCCCCCCATGCCCAGGAGCTGCTTGAACTCCTCCGGGTAGGCGGCCGCGGCGCCCAGTGGTACGCCCGCGAGTCCTGCGAGCCCGAGAGCCCCGCCAACGTACTTGCCCACGTTGGAGCGAGCAGGCGGGCGGCGCATCAGTCCGTTGCGCTGTGCGAAGCTCTCCAGCACATCTCCGATGCCCGAGGTCTTCACGCCGAGCAGGCGTTCGGCATCTCTGATCAGTCGATTCATGGTGGGCCTCAGAAGTTCTTGTTCAGGTAGTCGGTGCCGTAGTCCCAGGCGGCCCCGGACGGATCCTTGCGGATGCGCTCAGCCTCCTGCTTGGCCTTCACTGCAGGGGCCACGTAGTCCCGCATCATGGAGACCACCTTCGCGTTGTTCAGCGTCCTGCCTACCCAGGTGGCGTAGGCGCCACCCTGCTTGCGCTCACGGGCTCCCTTCTCAGCCCGGATACGAGCACGGTAGTCCCCGGGGGCCTTGAATGCCTCGTAGTTGACGTCATCCTGTGCTTCGTAGGCGTCGTCCCACCACTCGGGCTCCGAGTCCGACTGCATGGTCTGCATGGACTCCGTGGGCTCAGGGACGCCGCGGAGGGCCTTGTACACATCGTCGAGTCCACCGGGTCCCTGGGCAGCCTCGTAGGCATCCCCCAGACGACCTCCCGCGGTGTGGAGCCCTTCGCCCATGCTGTCGAGTCCGCGACCACCACCCTCTCGAGCTTGCTCGAGCAGGTTGCGGGCCTCCTCGGGATAGGCTCCTGCCAGGCCCAGAGGAACACCCACGAGCGCAGCCAGACCGCCAGCGCCCAGTAGGCGACCCACGTTCGCGGGTGGCCGGGGGGCCTTGCGCAGTCCGGTCCGCACCGCGACGCTGTTCAGCAGCTCTTCGAGCCTGTTCGATTGCTTGGTCATGCCAAGCAGAACGGCGCCTTTGCGGACGAGGTCCTTAGTACCCATGGTGTCTCCTGCGAGCCTCAGCTGCTCTTGTGGAGCAGGTTTCCGAGGTTGAAGTCCATCTCTTTGTTGTCGGAGCTCGTCCGTGCGGGCTCCTCGACGAACAGGTCAGCATTGCCGAACTTCTCGACCTCAGCAGTCCGAAGTTGCTCGTCGCGGAACTGCAACAGCATCATCCTAGACTCGGGGGTCAGAGGCTGTCCACTGTCAATGCGTTCGAGCAAAGTTCGATATGCGCTTTCATCGAGCCCCCCCAGACGGTGTACGTCCTCCACCATCTGCATCTCCACGGCCACCTCTGCATCGTGGAGGATGTCCGCGTAGGACTGGAAGTCCTCCGTCTCCTGGAGCTGGAGCGAGGCCACCATCTCGCCCTCGCCGGCGCTCCGATCTGCCAGGATGTCTCGCACCTGGACGATGGCGTCCTTCATGGTCGTGTAGGCGATCCCGAAGTCACGGCTGTCGAAGGCGCTGATGGATTGCCGCATCGCGTCGATGCGGAGGTAGGCCACGTCTCGGGCAGCCTTGAACATGAGTAGCTCGTCCATGTCCAGATTCCGCAGACCGATGCGGAACAGGAAGGCGTCAGCTCCGGAGGTGACGGCGCTGATCTCGGTGGGGTTCACCCCCTGCTGCCCCACGTACAGGGCACGCTCCGAGATCGACATGCCCGAGAAGTCCCAGAAGAGCTCTCGGAACGCAGTGACGTCGACCGCTCGCAGCTTGTCTGACAGCGCCTTCGGGAATCGCTGACCCACCAGCTCAGAGACTTCCTTGTCATCCTTCCCGCTCAGGAGAAGCCCCCGAAGTAGCTCTCGGGTGCCATCGTTGACCCACAAGTTGACGGCGTTGTAGAGCTTCGTCTGTCGGCTCTTGGTGCCGACATACTCGTCCAGCTTGAAGCGAGAAACGTACTCGTCGTCGCTCAGGTCCTTGATAGCCCGGCCATCGAACCACTGAGGAACCGCGCGCAGTGGTGTCTTGGCGGTGGGCTCCTTGACCTTCTTCCCCCCCGACGCCGCCAGTCGCACGGATCGCTTCTGACGGGCATGCTGAAGGATTTCATCCAGGATGGCGTCGCACGTGCCGGGGTTGGTCAACCCGGGCAGGCGCAAGTGTGCCCTGGCCTCATAGGTCAACACGCCCCGGTCCACGCCTTCCCAGTATCGAAGGAGCAGGTATCGACTTGATGGGTGCATCAGAGCTTCCTGACTGACATCTCCAACGATCGGAGTCCGCGGAGCACGGGTTCGAGCGAGGTCATGGCCAGCTCGAGAGCCTGCTCAGGAACCTCCGTCAGGCCGAGACGCGATGCGACGAGGAGCGCGCAGACCTTGGAGAGCGCAGCCTCCAGATCGGGGCGCATGTCCACGAACTTGATGAGGGTGCCGGGGTTCAGGAAGTTCAGACTGAGCGCCGCGTCGACGGTCATCCCCATGATCGACCCCGACAGCTTGTCGGAAGAGGGTGCCGACGCCTGGGCAACCTTGACGACATGCAGCATGGGCTTGGTGTCGATGGCCCGGAGCGCCACGGACAGGGCCTTGCGCTTGGCTTCCGCGAGGGCCTGGGCCTCCTTGACGAGCACGGCGCCCTCCCCGAAAGGAGGCGCCTCGACCTCGAACTGCACGCCATCGTCAGCCTTGACGGCGCCGAGGACGTCGTTGATCTGCGCCGAGGACATCCCCGCGAAAGACAGGGCCACCTTGAACTGACGGTCGTCGAGCTCGTCGGTGGCCATTCCGATCCGCGCCAGGACCGGATGCTCGAGACGGTAGGCACCGTCTCGAACGCGGGAGGCGCTGACTTTCACGACCTGCTCGAAGCGAGGGGCCGCGCCCCACTGCGGAGCGAAGGCGGTGGCCTTCTGACCCTCCTTCAGCATGATGCCCCTGATGGGCTGGGCGTGGGACATCCGGATTCGGGTGGACGTCTTCAGCTGCTCGCCGTCGGGTCCGGGGGTGGTCACGTCGGCCGTGTGCGGGAGGTTCACCTCTACCAGCTTCGCGCCCTTCGGGGCGTGGATGATCGTGCGGGGCCCCCGTGTCTCCTCGGTGTGAATGAGGAACTGCCCGTCGAGGCCCACCAGGGTGTCTTGGAGGTCGACGTCGGACCCCGGGGCCTGGGGGGAGTCATTCGGGACGTCAGAGTAGCTGGCCCTGTAGTAGGTCTCTCCATCGAGGTTGATGGAGCCAGGGCGAACGAGTACTCCGTAGAGGGAGCCCTTTGTCATCCAGATGACGGTCCTGAACGGGCCATAGTCGCCCACGTTCGTGCTCCCAAAGGGGATGTACTTGCGGATCGTCTTGATCTCCGGCAGGCTGGACAGCTGCTCCGAGCCCAGGGACATGATGTCGAGGTCGTACATGTCCCCGTACTGGCTCGCAGGGATCACGAGGTCACCATCCGTAGTGAGGATGGCCATGCGGCTGTCGCCAAGGGAAGACCTGGTCACCCCATTGACGACGTAGCCCTCGAAGCTCTTGGGGAGTCCCAGGATCTCCTTCTGGTTGACGAAGAGGAGCTTCTGGGCGGGGGCCACCCCGCTCAGCGAGGACTCCTTCGCCATCAGGGGGAAGAGCCAGCCCGGCTCATGCAGCTCCGACACCTTCTCGGCCTGGCCGACCCGAAGCCCCCGAAGCACCTCCTGGGGGAGCGAGCCCTTGACGCCCTGGCCGTCGAGGGACACGTAGGCGTACCCCTGGTCCAGCACTGTCTGCGCGACACCGTTCCCCAGCGCCTGCGACACCTTGTGGTAGGTGGTGGGCTCCCAGGGAGAGATGGATGGCTTGCCCGTCGTGGGGGACGAGCGCCAGTAGTCACGGGTCTGGATGGTGGCTGACGTCTTGAGGACCTCCACGCCAGCCAGCTCCGCGGTCGCCCGGTACCCATCCTCGGGAGTGACGATGGCGTGCGCCACCGACGTCTTCTGCGGGAGCGGGACCCCCTCAGTGGCCGCGAGCATCACGCGGGCCATCTGAGGATCGCGGTGGCAGATGTCGAGGATCGCCGTCGCCTCGTTGGAGACGATGTCCGCCTTGAGCTGGCGGAGATTCGCCGAGAGCTTCGTCAGGTCTTTGCCCACGGTCCCGGCGACGAAGCTCCGGACCTCCTTGCCAAGGTGTGGCGTCGCGGAGGCGAACTTCAGTGAGTTGGAGAGCGAGTTGCCTCCATCGAAGCCTGCAGAGAATCCACGGTCCCGGGAGCCACCCCCGATGGCTGTCGCGCCCATGAGGGTGCGCGTGAGCGACGAGGGGTCCCGATCCGACTCGATGAAGATGTCAGGCAGGCGCAGCAGCCGCATCGCCCGCTCCTCTGAGAGCGGATAGAACTGGTCCTTGTACAAGTACACGTCCAGCGGGGCGAGCTTGAAGTCACCGATGATGATCGGCACGCTCACCACGTTGATCCGATCCTCGCCAGTCGCCGACGCAGGGATGTTTCGTGGCGTCAGGTGGAAGAACCCGATTGCGTAGCCATCCTCAGACGTGGCGGTCAGGACCGCATTTACCGTGATCTTGGATACCCAGGGGTGCTGGGCCATGAGCGTGTCGCGGGCCTGCTGCTCCCAGGCATCCACGTTCTCGCCCACATCGACCTTGGGCATCGACACCTTCACGCCCCGCATGATCTGCTTGGCGTTGTCCTGATGGGTCACAAAGGGGCTTGCTTCCATGGTTCTCTCCGGGAGGGTCCTCGTGCAGAGGCTCACCTATACAAATCAAGCATCGCGTCCGGGGCGTCAACTGTTAGTGACCTGAAGGCCAGGTCAATCAGGCCGCAGGGCGGGCATCCGGCCATCAAGCCATCGTCTGCTCTCCAAGGCAGCCTCACGTCCGTGTCGAGAACGCTGCCCCGCCACGAGGGCTGCCCGATCTGCCAGGTGCCCCCCGCCTCGCTGAGACCCTCAAGAGCTCGCACGTCAGTGAGGTCTGACACCGTGGCGGTCCCCAGCGCGGACCAGATGCCCCCAGTATACTCCCACACGCCGCCCGTGTACCCCACAGTGCCGCCGGCATATGTTGAAACCATCAAATCGAGGCGGCCTAGAGACGGGAGCACCTGTGCCACAAAGGCTATGCGCGTCTCTGTGCCGAGATGGGGAAGCTCCAGGGTGAGTTGCTCCACCCACGCGTCCGTCTCCGCGTCGAAGGCGTCAAGGTCTACAGTGAGCCCGACTTCATGGGCCGTGAGCATCACCCGGTGGGACCTGCCCCCCAGGATCATGTAGCGGCCCTGGGCCCAGAACCAGCTCTCCCGCCCCGTGACCAGATCCAATGCGATGGCACCGGCGCGTAGAGTATCGCGCGGCCGGAGACTCCTCTTGCCCGTCAGTGGGATCGTCTGTGACCAGACGCTGCCCGTCTGAGACGGATCGGCTCCGCCGAAGGCTGACCCGTACTCGATGCCGAGCCCGGCCCTCCCCCAGGGGCCAGAGCCCAGAAGCAGGGTGTCGTTGACCACCCACGCTTCAAAATCGGAGATGAACCTGCGCACGAAGGGGGACCAAAGGGCATGAGGTCTCACGCGACCCCAGCTGCCCTCCACACCCGCCCCGGTGTCAGCGCCGATCTCCGCAACCAGAACCAGAGCGTCTCCCGCGTAGGCAAGAACCGTGGGCGCATCGAGGGCCACCACCCACGACGGGCGAGGTGCCAGACCCGAGTCGTCGCCATCACCTGGCAATCCTCCGTCCAGATCCGAGGTCTCCACACGCAACCACGAACCCTCGTGCAAGACGAGCAAGTAGCTCCAGAGCGAGGGTTGGACGTAGACCAGCGCACCTACACCCACTATGCCCAGGCCTATCCGAACCATGCGAGGAGCGCTCACCGTGAGCGCTCTCCACAGGTCGTTGATCGGGAGCGGCCCCCAGGGCCGGGTGTAGAGCTCCCCGTCTGGCACGTGGTGTGCCCATACCGTTGTGACCGTCTCGACGGCTGCGAGTGCCCTCCAGTCGCCTACGATTTCGGCAGGCTTGAGCGTCAGGTTCTCCCCGACATCCAGCGTCCCGACGGCCTGGGCATCACCTCCCGGCCACGCCTCAAAGTTGGTCAGGTCGTGTACCTCTCCGTCGTGCTGCCCTAGCCCAACGTCCATCGACAAGCCATCGGACGCGACGCTCAAGGTCACGCCTCCGAAGTTCCCCCATCCGTCGGAGTCGACGTCCACGGTGTGTGCCCCCGCGACGGCTTGTAGTGTGACCCCGAGCTCCGTCGTGTAGTCCCGATGTGGGTAGGCTCCTGTCTTACGCCAGGACGCCACGGCGTCGAAGGTCACCGCGGGTGCGTCTTCGGATGCTGCTGGGTCCTCTGGCGCCGGTAGTGCCGGGTCCATCCAGAGCGAGGGCTCGTCCGCCACATAAAAGACGGCGGTGACAGGGATGTTGCTCGCCAGAAGAGGCGAGCAGGGGAGCGCCGGATAGACGTAGATCGTGCTGCCGAGGTAGCCCTCCACGTAGCATCTGCAGTACCTGACCACCCCATCCTCGAACGTCAGTCCAAGATCGAGCACCCACTGAGCGTCTGCGGTACCAGACGGAAAGAAGGTGTCGAGCTGGAGCTGGAGGGTGATGGATACGATCGACGTGCCCCCAGGATTGATCGTGACATCGGGCAGCTCCACCCCCGCGTCCGGAAGGGCACCCATCGGTGCGGGGGTGCCCAGGGCCCAGGTCTCGACCTCTAGCATGGCCGTGGGACTCGAGGCGACGGACGTCGGGAAAACCCCGTGAGGCGGGATGCTATGGAGGGCGCCAGGGGACAACAGACCTTCGGATGCCATCCACCCTGTGCCTTCGTCTCCCAGGGGCAGGGTCGCCTGCCCGAGCTCCGGCATGGAGCGACCGCGCAGGAAGGTGTTCCTGATACGCGCGTCGGGGACACCGAGGATGGCTCGGGAGTCATAGTCGAAGGATCGGGTGGCTCCATGTCGATCGCTGCGTCCGAGGGCACGCTCCGGGGGACGTGCCGTCGCCACCACTGCATTGGCATCCCCGGGGGTGTTCTGCCCGAAGGGGGGCAAGGTCTCGTTGGGGACTGCAACGTCCCCGCCCCGGTCGATCCCGGAGTCTCCAAAGGTCCCTTGCAGATTGATGGTGCCTTCGGCCACGAAGGAAGGGGCGATCAGGCTGAGGTCGGTGAAGGCGCTGGCGTCGACCCCCGCAGGTGGACCATCCAGAAGCCACTCGTTCGTGTCGTCGTCATCGATGCCGAAGATGGAGGCGAAGAGCCTGGAGATGGCCCCCTCGACCATGAAGATCCCCACGCCGTAGATCAGGAGGTCTCCGGGGGTCTCGTAGGAGATGGAGGGGAACGCGGTCCTGAGCTTGTCCGCCCAGCTCTGGCGCATCAGCTCCCCCGCCCGATAGACCTTCGGCTCGGAGTAGGTGAAGCCCGGCCTCGACGCGAGGTCGAAGGCGTCTGAGAGTTCGGACAGGTCAGCCGAGGGCAGCCAGTCCCCCACCTGCTGCCCCGTGTACTCAGGGACACCCGAGGTGTCGTCAGGGAGTGCCTGGATACGCCCATAGGTGTAGGTGGTGAGCACTGGGTCGCCTTTGGCGTCCACGCTCTTGATGAGTGTCCCCCACGTCAACCGCACCATGTCGTCGCGCGGAGCGTCCTGTATGCGTTGGATCAGGTTGTCGACACCACCCGACTCCGGGGGCACGACCAGCCTCCAGACATCCGCCAGATCGAGGATGCCCGCGATGGCGCTCAGGATTTCGATAGCCCGGTCGAGCAACTCGAGCCAGGTCCTGATCTTCCGAGCCAGCTTCTCCGCCATCGTGACGAGGCTGAAGTTCTCTGGGAAGGGGAACCCCGCGAACTCGAGGAGGTTGCTCATGTCGAGCAACAGGTCCCCGAAGAACGGGAGAAGGTCCGCGGTCGACAGGCGCAGGAAGTCAGGGCTCGTCGAGTACTTCAACAGCAGATGGGGGCGTAGCGCCGTCTGAATCCCGTTCCATTGGAGCGACTCGGACATCTCCCATTGCTGAATCGTGTCCCAACCAAGGTTCTCCTCCCAGTCCTCGGTCAGGTCACTGAAGTCGGTGGCCGCTTGCCACGGTCCAGAGAAGAGCGCTTCGAGCTTGGAGAAGGCTTCGATGACGGTCTTCGGGTCGCTACCCTGAACCGCAAACATCAACGCCCCGATCTTGTCCTGCTCGAAGACAACGGGACGCAGGGGGTCCCCTGGGTCGTGAAAGGCAGCCAGGATCGGATAGAGCCAGTCGTCAAAGCTGTTGAGCTCGACGTCCTGGAACGCGTCGAGCGCGCTCTTGACCACGCTCCGCCTGCGGAGGTCGAGCTGGCCCTGGATGATCTGAGGCATCTGTCGGTACGACTGGAACGCGCTGCCATCCTCATCCACCGCAGGCCCGAACTGGATGAAGCTGCTCAGCTCACCGTCGAGATCAGCACCTCGCTCCTGGTCGACCCTCTCGACGTACTGCTCCATCCCCTCGATGGCGGGCCCTACTCCCACGCGCTCCATGAGCTCGCGAAGGTTGGAGTGTTGGATGAAGTACGCCCCATCCGACAGATAGGGCTTGATGAACTCCATCAACAGTTCGGCCGCCAGGAGGCCGAGCGCACGGGGGGCGCTGATCGCCTGGAAGATCTCAATGATCCGGCACTCCAGCTCCGCAACGGTGGCCAGCCCTTGCGCGATGGGGTCCATGATCTGCAGGTAGTCCCGGACCATCCGCATGATGTCGAGCGTGTCGCGCAGGATCTCCGGGTTGCCGAGTTTGCTTGACCTGATCCACTGCGGGTCCGTCATGTGACCACCAGGGGTAGCGTCTGAGGGTAAGGAGTCCCTGGGACGGTGGAGATGACGCCGGCGGGGTTCGCGATCAAGCACCCCAGCTGGAGCTGGTTGAGGGGGTCGATCATCGCGGAGACAAGCACCATCGCCACCAGGGCTCTGTTGCCAGGGCCGAGGTCGGGGTGCGCCGACCACGCTGCCTGGACCTGCCCGATGAGAGCTGCGGCGGGGATGGGAGGTCGCACGAGCTCCAGGATGCCAGTGAGGATGGTCGGCCAGATACCCGCCCCCGTGTCACCAGGTGCAGGCGTGATGACCACGGGCGATGCATTGAGCGCCATGAGCACTCCGCTCGTCACCCCCAGGGGTAGTGCAGCCCCGAAGGGCCCCAACCACCCAGCCGCGGCGGCGAGGGCGGCCGCTTGTGGCGTGGCGAGGGGGAGTAGCGGGGCGATGGCCGCTTGTAGATGGCCGAACGTGATCACCGGCAGTGGTGTGGCTGCACCTCCCCCCAGGGCTGCGAAGGAAAGCCCCCCCATGTAGGCGCCCGACTGCAGGTTCAAGAGCACCACGGGCCACACCGTGGAGACCATCACGTCGACCATCGTGTGAAGGGGGTTGACGGTGGCACCTGTAACCCCCACCCCGAAACTGCCTGGGCACCCCGCCACCGTCAGCTGGGACTTGATCATCAACGCTACGTTAGCGACGGACGGAAACGGCATCAGACGAACTCCACGTCATCGGGCAGAGGGATAGATGGCAGCGGCGGAGGAATCACGGGAGCGGGCGTGGGTATCCCTGGGCCCTGTTGCGTGACCACGACGTTTGGGCTCCCCATCAGTGGCAGCCCTGTGACGTAGTCTCGATGGGAGGTAGTGGTCACGACGAAACCCCCCACCCCGCCGACGGGGCCGATCTGCACAAGTCCGGCTGCGTTGGCGTGGATGGAGCCGTTCAGCCCCGCGAGCTGGAAGCCCCCCAATGGTTCGAGGATCAGCTTGGCGCCGGTCTTTGTCGCCAGCTCCACGCGTCCCACGAAGGCGAGCTGGCGCACCTTGTCGTTGTAGAACTTCAACGACGAGATGGCGCTGCCTGCGGGTCCCATTGAGATCTCCACGGAGCCGGTTTCCACCCGGACAGCGTACTTGCCCTGCTTGACCACCGTCTTGTGGGTGATCACGTCGCGTCCCGTGTTCTCGACCGCGTCCGCTCCGCTGATGACGGCAGAGAATCGACCCCCCACCGCCTGCGACAACGAATCTCCGCAGCTCATTGAGAGTCCACCCCCGACAGCGAGCACCCCATGCCCCCCCGCCTTGAGCTCCAGCATACCCCCGCAGTTGACCTTGTACGCCCCCTTTGCCTCGCATGCCATTGACGCGCCGTTGAGCATCATCGCCCGGCTGCGCACCAACAGGTCCTGGGTAGCCAGGATCTCCATCCCCCTGCGCGCCTGGATACGGACGCCGGCGCCGGACTTAAGCTCGATGCCCCCCTCCGTGGTCTCGATGGCCTTACTGTGGGCGACGTTGACGTCGCGCCCGTACACGGAGGTGGTCTTGTCTCTCCACTCCTCGAAGAGCTGCCCCTTTGAGAGCACGCTCATGTTACCGCTCTGAGAGACCCGGATCATGAGCCGGGCCTGTCGGGGGTCGGGTGGCATCAAACCCGCGGCCGCCTGGTTGGTGGCGAAGTTCTGCTCAAAGATCATCACCCGAAGGCAAACCCCCAGGCCGAAAGCATCTTTCGAGATGGTGGGGTAGCCGGGCATCGGGAGGTTCTCTTCCTCCATGACAGCTCCCGCGTCCACGAAGATGTGGGGAGCCTGCTGGGCGATGGACTTGAGCTTGAGGCTATACCCTGTAGGGGTTGCATCCCGAGTGTCTCGGCCCTCCTCCCGGACGGTGAAGAACTCCGACGACCCAAACCACCCCTCGAGTATCATGTTCTGGCAGACGGTCTTCACGGTCTTCTCGTCGGCCAGCCACATCGAATTGCAGAACTCGTCGGCGACGATCTCGACCAGACCTCCGCGTTTGACCAGGACGTGGCCCCCTGCGGGCCCGATCATCCCCAGGTCGCCTTCCTGCAGGAGCGGACGATCCCCTCGGAAGCGGTTGCGAGGGGAGATCTCCTTGGAGTCGGCTGTTCCTGAGACCGTGGTGACGTCGGGGTATGGCAGGAAGGCCAGTGGAACGTAGCCTTGGCTGTCCGAAGCCCGACCAAGGAAGACCAGGTCGCCCACCTGCGGCATGGCCCCCATCCAGCCCCCGCCTTTGACGGAGCAGTACGCGCCGCCCACGGGAACCGAATCCGTGAACCCCTCGGACCCTATGAACTGGGCGTCGAAGCTGTAGTTTCGGGTGTCCACGGAGCGCACGATCGCCGTCTTTAGGACGCCCCGACGAAACTGGTCTTCAACACCCATGATCAGTACTTCCCGCGCGCGGGTGCCAGCGGCGACCCAGGACCTGAGCGGTTGAACTCGGCACCGTACGCCAGCGCCGGGATCGGGTTCGTGGAATGGTATGTGCTGGTGGACCCCATCTGGGCTGAGTCCGTCAGCACCTTCCGGAGGTTGTTATAGTTCAGACGGCTCAAGAAGTCCTCCCGGTACTCGCGCGGGGCATGGTCCACGCCCCGGAAGACTGGACGCAGGGACATTCCCTTGAACTTCTTCGAGAGCTTCTGAGCCTCCTGCTCGGACATGCGTTGACCTGGGAGCAGGTCACTGTCGCCTGGTTCGTGGACCTCAACAGTGCTGGTGAGCGCTCGGACCACCCCCTCGATGTTCCTCCGAAGTACCCCCTCCTGTGAGAACAAACCCCCCAGCCGATCCACGAGATAGCCTCGGACCTGGTCCATGTCCTGAGTGGCCTGCAGGATCTCCTTCGGGGATGCGATGCCATCGGTGACGATCTCACCCCGACCAATCTTGCGACCCTCCTTGAAGAAGTCCTGCGGGGAGGAGCCATCGGGGGCATGCCGGTTCCCGGGGATGAAGACCTTGCTGTCTGGGCCGTCTCCCTTCGTCGTGATGCTTACATCCCACCCACCCTTTTCGACGTTCCGCTCCAGGCCGGAGACGGAACCTTCCTCGGGGGCAACGACGGCTTTGTGCCCGCCCATGGTTCCCGGCATCCTGAGCAGGTTGCTGGCCTCGAGGAACAGGTTGCGTGAGCTTGCGGTGCTCCCTGGCACGTAGACACCGCCCGTGTGGAACTGCGAGAGGGAGAGCTGGGTGGAGCGCTCCCCGATGGACTGCCCCGCCATGACGCCGAAGTTGGCGCCGATGCGAAGAGTCTTGCCGTTCGGGAGGTTGCCTACGCACTTCTGGCAGACGCCCTCGTCCGCCTCGCAGGTCAGCGGGGACCGGACCAGGATGCGCCCAGCCCCCTTCTGGCGCATCTGTCCCAGCACCGTGCCGTCCACGGCGGTGTTCTTCCCCCACAGCTTCCCACCGAGAGCAACAGGTCGGGCCAGGAGCCTTCCTTCGAGGTCGTCCTTCTCCTTGGCGATATTGACCCAGACGCCCTTGGTGGTTCCGCAGTCGGCTTCGGTCACCACCTGGTCCATCGTGGTGTTGATGACCTGCTTCGAGAGATACCCCGGGTCCTGAACCTCGATGACCTTGGAGACGGTGCCCATGCGAGCACCGTGCATGGTGCCCCAATGCCCCGTGGCGTCGAGTCCCTCGGAGTACCCACGCAGGATAGGCGTGCCCACCACGTCCCCCTTGCCATCGATGACTGCGCCGGGGCCGAACATGACCTGCTGGAGTTGGTTGAAGTTCACGCGCGCGCCACTGAACGTCATCTCGGAGTTGACGTTCGAGCGCTCGTCGCTGGGCCGGATCTTCCCAAGGAGGATCTTCTTCCCCTGGGCGTTCAAGTCCCCCAGCACCGCGTCGAAGGCACGACGTAGGTACTTCTGCTGCGCATCACCAGGCAAGGTTCTGTCGAGCTTGGAGATGTCAGCCAGCAGCGTCTTCTCCGCCTTCTTCCGTTCGTCGACGAGGATAGGGCGGAAGTCCTCCATCAGGAGGGTGGTCCCCGTCAAGGTGGCCTGGGACTGGCCAAGCTGGCGGAGCTTGTTGAGGATGTTCCCGAAGGCCTGCGGGGTCTGAATGGCGATGTGAGTCGACATGCCCTTGATGTCGCCCTTGGACAATCCAATCTCGCCAAACTTCGGCGAGATGATCCCCTGCTTGGCGAGGCCCTCCAGGGTCATCGTCCCCGGCAGCAGATCGTCGATCTGCTGGCGTCCAAGCGTCGTCTTCTTCCCCGCGATCGTGATGAGGTCGTTCGGCCCGATCGTGCCCTTGATGAAGGCTTCTCGAGCCTTGGCCACCGTTGCGAATTCTCCAATGGGGGACCGTTGCGTCGGGTCCCTCGATACTCGGTTGAGGCCGAGGATAGCTTCGTGGGAGATCCCGTAGGCCAGGGACCCCGACGCCATAGAGAACAGGTTCTGCTGCGGACGCATCTTGTCCCGGAGCTCGTCGTTCGCCGCCTTGCTGATGGGTGCGAACACCGCCATGGTGTCCCAGACCACCAGGCCGTTGCTGCAGGTGAACGTCAGGGAGCCGGGGACAGTGAGGTCCCACATGGTCATCTTCCTGCCGGTAGCCTTGGCCTCAACCACCTCATCCCAGCGGACGTGGGTCGACAGCACCAGCTTCGCCCACTTGAGCAGGTAGGTGACTTCCTCGTCGTCGCAGTGATTGGCCCAGCCCTCATCGCCTCCGTCCCGAAGGTGGGAGGCGATGTCCTGAGCAGTCTGCAGGGGCATGACCTGACCTTTCTTCGACGAGCGGCGAAGGACGGCGTACCAGCTGAACCACATCGCGTGCACGTCGGTTGTGCGCGTCTTCTTGGTCGCACCGAGACCTCGTGCACAGCTGCAGAGGATGTCTGCCACGCGGGGGGGCAGGGGGGCAATGGCCTTCTGGCTCGGCTTGCTCGGCTCCGACGCGTACAGCCGCGCCAAGTTCTGGAGCTTCACCGTGTGGGTAGGGAGCAGCCAGTCCGAACAAGCCTGCACGTCCTGGGTGGAGAGATAGACCATGTACTCGGGGGTTCGTCCCTCGCGGGTGTGGGTGCTGACCACGGTATCGACGCCAAGAGTTGAACAGAGGACCCCAATCTCACGGGACAGTCGCGGGCTCTTGGTGACGTAGGAAGCGATGAACTGACTCTTTTTGACGTAGGAGGTGTTGCGCCGAGGATCGAGAACCTCCCTGGAGGAGGACCAGCAGCACGATCCATCGGTGTCCAGTAGACCCATCAAAAGGCCCCGCCTGAACGATACGGATGCTCCCACGAAACCAGGGGGCAGGTGTTTATTCGCGCTCCCGTGACCGATGAGGTCAGGCACGGCGTCTGCTAGGGGTTTGTGCCTGAAGGACCTTCGGATGCTGACACACTCCTTCCCCTCGAAGAGATGTGGCATCTCTATGGTGGTGACGGTGCGGTCGAGCACCTCTGTAGCAAAGGTGCTCCATCTCTTCGCCACGCTCTTCTCCGAATAGGAAGTCCCGTGCGCCAAGCAGAGGATGCCACTGCTCTCCCACCCATCCCCCACCATGACACCCAGCCACCACCCCAGGTCCGAATCCTCCGGCAAGGTACTCCCATCACCAAGACACAAGGCACCCTCTGTGCCCCCCGTCAGGGAGAGCAAACGCGGTACGCACCCTCCCACGCTCTTTGTGGGAGGGAGCTTGACCACCTCCAGAGTGTCTGGATCCAGGACTGCGAGCGAGTGGTCCTGGCTCACCACTAGCGATCTTCCTGACCGCATGACTACGACATGTTCATCGCATCCACGATGAACGCTGAACTTGGTCACGTCCAGCATAGCCATCTGCCCTCCCGGCAGGTATGCCGGGACCTGTACCCCCGGGGGTACGTCATACTCCGTCACCCGGGCAGAGATGGACCGTTCGGTCCCCTCGACTCGAGGGAACTCGCTGATGTGGATGACCGCGAGGTTGGTTAGGATCTCGTCAGCGTGCATGAGGTCTCCTGAGTGGGCGTCACGAGGAGAACCATACGTCAGTGTCGGCAACAAGTCAAGAGATTTTACACCCACCAGCACGGACTCGGAGCAACTATCGCCGTCGTTGTCGGCGTTCAGCCCCGCGTAGACGAGGGGGGAGAGCTGCATTGTCTTGGCCGAAGTCAGGACTGGCTTGAACGCCTGGAAGCCGTACTGCCACAGGACGGGGTCACGCTTGGCAGCCACGTAGCGCCCCACGATGGTCCGCTCGATCATCTGATCGACCTCTCTGTCCTCCTTCCCCTTGACGACGTAGTCGTTGACCGCGTTTCGGAACCTCTTGAGCTGCTCCTTCCCCGCACCGGTGTTCGCCCAGCGGGGATTGGCCTTGCGCCACTCTGCCTCCATCATGGGTTCGAAGATCTTGACGGCGATCTGCTTCGGGAGCGCGATCTCGTCGATGGCCAGATCGTCGTTGGGCCCAATGACTGTGCGTCCGGACAAGATCTGACGACGCTGCACGAGGGTCTTCTTCAGTAGGCTCTGTTTGGGGTTCCCCACCTCCCGGCCTTCGGCGGTGCTGGGGGTCTTCCCGGTGAGCTTGCCGACGATGCCCTGGTAGTCAGCCCCTGATAGAGGCGCAGACCCGTCAGTTTGCATGAGCTGGCGCATGCCATCGTAGAGGCCTGCCTCCAACTTGGCGATGATCTTCGGGGGGAGCCTGCGGCGCTGAGCGGAAGCCAGCTCCCGGTCAATGAGCCCCAGGTCCCGGTACAGGTAGTTTAGGTCCCCGACGATGTAATCGCCGGTCTCCTTGTCAGTCTTGATGTCGCGCATATTTGCGGGCAGGACGAGGACCTCCTTGCGCATGAAGGCCTCGGTGGGGGTCAGATTCTCCTTCCTCAGCATCTGGACCGTGCGGAGCGTACGATAGGCCGCCGATCGCTTCGAGACGTCCTTCCCGTCCTTGGCGATCGCGTAGGCCTGCTTCTCAACGTCTCCCAGGTCGATGCTGCTGAGCATGTGCGCGATGGCCTTGGACCCGTACAACTCCCCCGCTCCGGTGTCTACGCCGTCGATCCCTGCCATGATGCCCTCGAACTGCTTCTTCTGCAGCCCGAGCACGTCTCGGATGGCTCCTTCGAAGATCGGATTGGGGATGGATCGAGACAGCGTGAAGCGACTCCACTTGTTGCCCCCGCGACCACCTGTGGCGGTGGGGTCGAACAGCCCCCCACTCTCAGGTGAGAGTGACCCCGCCTTCACGGTCTTGTGGGGTGAAGAGATCAGATTCTCTGCACCCCCACTCTTGGCGAGGTCGAGAACGTCTCGATCAGTCAAGGGTCGTAGTTTGAACTGGCTCTTGGCGCTGTCTTGCTCCATGTTGATGCCGGCAGCCTTCAGGTACGACTGGAAGCGTACGAAAGAGGCGGGGACCCGCCCGGGGGGCAGGGGTCGCCCCTCCGCGAGCGCGGTCCAGACCTCGGGGCGGTCCTCGCTCTTGTTGAGCTGGGCGTCCCGCAGGAACTCCCGAGCGTCATTGGCGATCAGGCCGTACGTCCCGAGCTCACCCATGGACTGCGCCCCGTCCTGGCCTCGGGACGCCATGCCGGACTCCTGGAACCCTCCGATGCCACGCGCCTTGCTCTTGTGGTCGACCATGTGCTTGGCCTTGAGGATGTACTGCACCCCTACGCCAATGCTCGGAAGTGTCTTCCCGCTCCGAGGGTCGAACAGGTCCTCCCCGTCAGCGATGCCTGAGTCCTCAAGACGTTTGCGGACGAACTCCCAGTTGTTCTTGTGCGCGTAGTTCTCGACCAGCTCAGGCCTGCCCGCGGCTCGCGCGATCTTGGCCAGGAAGGTCTCGAAGTTCTGGCTTGGGTTGATGCGCCCCGTGACTGCAGCCGGGTTGTAGAGGAGCTCCACGACCTCGCCCTTGTCATTGCGGAGCATCTCGTTATCGGGGACGATCTCCGCGATGGTCGCCTTGTTGGCGTGGCGGCCGTAGATCTTGTCACCGACTTCAGCAGGCTCCAAGGTCTTGATGTAGACCTTGGCACCGATGACGTTGCCGTCGTGGACCTCCTTCTTGACGTCGACCACCTCACCGGAGTGGCTCTCGTTCCACCGGCGCTCGAAGAAGCGGTTCGTGTATCGCAGACCTCTGCGGTCCCCTGCCTTGTAGAGACCGACCTTGCGCGCTCGGGCGAGAGTTTCCTTGTCAGTGAGGTCCTCGCTTTGCCAGCCGACCATGAACATGTCGCCGGGGTTGATGCGCTCGCCCACCTTGATGATGCCATCGTCATCCAGCTTGTTCGCCAGATCAGAGGGCAGGGGGATGGCGGAGACCTTCCTCCAGTGCTTTTTGCCGAGACGCAGGGTCTCCCCCGACGCCTCCTCGGCGTAGAGGTGCTCACTCGTCAGCTTCGAGCGAGCGCTCTCGGAGATCGTTACCGAGTCCTCAAAGGTGGAGGTGTTGTAGGGCAGGTAGGCCGTCGTGAGATTGACCCCCATCGCCAACACCCCGTCACGAGTGTAGTTGGAGTCCGCGATCAGGTCGCCGCGTTTGACCTTCTGCCCCTCTGTGACCCGCAGCTCCGCAGTCAGGGGGGTACCACCCCCCAGCATGACGTTCTTGGGGAGTGGGATCTTGATCGCGGACCTTCTCCCGTCGGGGACGAACTCGATGTAGCTGTCGCCAGGGCCTGCATCGACGATCTTGCGGATGGTGCCGTCCCGTCCGGCACGCACCGCACCAGCCTCCTCGGCCAGAATCTCTTCGTTCGAGAAAGTCCCGTCGGAGACCCGGGTCTGCACCAGAGGGACCTCTCGATCGACCAGCGGAACCGCCTGGGTGGTGTGCTTGGAGCTGTAGCCAAGACGTCCACCTTGTGTCGAATTCATGAAGGGGATGAGCGCGGAGTTCGTGTCGTAGAGGTTGGACGCGTCCCGGGTCCAGAAGTCGACCTCAGCCGGATCCACCTGTACGATCTCGCCGTTGCGCCAGCCCTTCACTTTCCCCTGCTCATCGAGGCGAGGGGCGATCTTACCGTCTACGAAGTCAAACTGATCAAAGGCCCCCAGGACCTTGTCGACCAGCTTGTCGGGGCTGACCTCGGCGTTGTGCCCTCGGGGTGTGATCAGCTCGGCGACGAGCTTGGAATGTCCGAGGTCACGCTCCGTGACCGAATGAGTGTCGCGGATGACCTTGGTCCGCATCGGGATATTGAGGATAACACCGGCTCGGCTCGACTCGGGCGTGTGCACGGGATCCAGAAAACCCACCGAGCCTGGGTTGAGAAGCTTGGCGTCCGTGGGGATTGCATTCTCCGACCCGATTGCACCTTCACCGAGGATCGTGGTGGCGGTCGCCTGCCCGAAGGAATCGATGGGGGTCGATGACGTGTCGGCACGCTGCACCATCGAAGAAGCTGCGCGTGTCTTGAGCGCCTTGGCGAAGGGGGCCTTCAGGAGCTGGTCGACCTTCACCTTCGTGTTGTTGTCGCTCAGGCCCATGAGCCTGTTCCGGATGCCCTTGACGTACTTCTCGGTGATGGACTCTCGTCCCACGGCTTCCGCCAGGAGGTCGGTGGGGGAGTAGATCTTCTTGAGGGCGATGGATTCGCGATCGTCCGGAGCATCACCGTTGGCAATTCCCTGCAGCCGCTTGAAGCTGGCCAACAGCGTCGCTGCATTGACCCGGTCCGTCCGGCGTCCGAGCGTGACCGCCGTGATGGATGGATCGAGTCGGGATGTGTTGAACTGGTCGCGCAGGCGGTCCTCAAGGACCTCGAAGGGAAGGGTCTCCAGGTCGGTCTTCGTGCCTGGCTTCTTCTTGTAGACCATCCCGTAGAAGCCGCGGACGCTCCGCTCGTAGCGTGCGTCACTGGACTTGTCGAGGATGCTGGTGGCCGTCTTGTCGTCCACCACCTTGCGGAGCTCGCCAGGGGTAGCCCCCATCAGGCGTGCGAGGTCCCAGGCCGGGATGCCCTCGGAGGACCCGTACCTGATCTTGAAATCGGCATTGTCGCCGGATCGGTCGAAGTGGATCTTGAAGGGGCGCAGCCTCGAGGCCGTCTGAGGGTCGAGGTTGAACTCCGTCACCAGCTCCCCCGCCTGGTTCTCGCGGGAGAAGACGCCCGCCTTGCGGCGCCACTGATGCATGATGAACCGCTTCTTGCCGTCGACGATGAAGCTTCGGTCGAAGATGGGTGTGGGGATCTTGCCCAGCTGGACCCTGCGCTTGTCGAGGACCTGACCCGTCTCCTTGTTCCGCACCTCAAAGACGCCTGTGACAGTGGGGCCGTAGGTGGCCTTCACCTGCCGCTTGGGCGTCTGGAGGGTGTTGTAGATGGTCTTGAAGTCGTAGGGGTCAGGGGCTTCCGATGCCTCAAGCTTGCCGATGAGTCGGAGCTCGTACTTGCCTCCCTCGATCGGAAGCTCGTACGCCCGCGTCATCCCCTCCAGGACACGTTCGACCACCTCTTTGGAGGTCTCACGAGGGTCAGGAAGTGACCGGAAGGTCCGACGGAACTCATCCCGTTGAGGGCTGTTGCCCAGCTCCTCACCCTCGGAGAGCTTGAACATGCCCGGCTCGCCGAAGATGTCGGTGAGATCTAGTATTGCCCTGTCCATGACGTGCTCCACCGCTCAGAAGGGTGTTCCGTAGTCCAGCTCTTCTCGTCGCTGACCTTTCGCGTAGGAGGAGCGTTGTCCGAGAAGGGCTTGCGCCTGGAAGAGCTTGGACTGGACCTGCTGCGACACGTCGGGTCCGTACATCTGCACCACTTCACCCATCCCCCGGAGCCACTGGGAGGGGTCGAGCTCAGCGAATGAGCTGACGATGCCGTCTACCAGCATCCCACCCTGCACCGGATCATCCTCGTCCTGATCTGCGTTGGGCTCGACCATCCCCATCAGGCGGGTGACTGCGTGCGGGTCCACGAACTCCTGCGCCTGGTCGGTGGTGTCCTCCGCGGCTGCGCTGGGCGCCGACTTCTCAGGCGCCGGCGCCATCATCTGCATATCAGGCGATGCCATCTGGCTCATCTGCACGACCTCGGGAGCTCCTGGGCCGAAGATCTCAGCAGCCATCAGTGGGGATGCCATGACATAGGCGTAGAGCTTCGGGTCGCTGCGCACGCGGTCGGCCAGGTTGAGGCTCTCCTCGAGCATGGTACCCTTGCCGAGCACCTGCCCCTCGGCGTCGGCCATTGCCTGTCGCAGCATGATCTCCTGCTGGGCACGCGCGTCGAGCTTCATCCTCGACTGGTTCATCCGCATCTCGTGCTTGAGGTCGTCGAGGATCTCCTCGCGCTCAGACGCCGTGTCGATCTTCAGGAGTCGGTGCAGTCTCCTGTCGCTGACCTTGTATGTCTGGTTCAACGACGAGATCATCTGGGTGTATGGCAGGTCCTGACCGAGGCGGAAGTCCTCGAACTCGATGACTGAGGGGGGCCACCCCATCGTCTCGGAGATGCGACGGATCACCCAGCGGTTCATCGCCAGGAGGTCCGACCTATAGTCGTCCAATTTCTTGATCATCTGCTGGATGGAGACGTCTGAGCCTGAGTAGCTTAGCCCTCCGAAAATGAACTCGATCGGGCACTCGAGGGCCGCGCACAGGATCTCCATGTACACGCGGATTTCGCTGGACAGCAGGAGCGCCTTGCCATCCCCACCCACGCGGCTGGTGGCCGTCGGGAACGGCAGGACCGGCTTGTAGCCTGGGTCCTCCTTCCACTTCGCCAACTCCGTGCGGATGACGTCCATGAACGACGCCACGCTGATCATCTCGAAGACGTTCCCCGACCTCGAGGAGCTCTCGGGGTAGAGGATGTCGAGCGGGATGATGGACTCGTTGCTGATCGCCTCAGAGGCTCGTTGCAGCTGCCGGAGCTGGAAGTAGTCCTTCAAGCTGGCCAGGAATCCGGGGATGGGCAGCCCATGGTTCCCGATGGGGAGGTGGGCGCTGCGCATCAGGTAGTAATGGTCGCGCCGGAGCTTGACGACCGGCTTCGACTCGAATCTGTTGCCGTACCTGGAGTTGCCCAGGGCCGACTCGATATAGGCCTGCGGCGTCCGAAGCACAAACTCCCGATCGGCCTCCTCCTGGCTGCGCAGTCGGTCGATGTCCTCCTTCGGGATCTCATAGTAGACGTCGACGCGGTTAGAGTACCCGGCCTTCATTGTGTGAATCTGCTTCATGTCGAGACAGACTACCTCAATATCCTCCTCCGATCGAATGTGACGATCTGTCGCGACCATGCCTCCTTTGTGGTCGCAGTGGCCGCATGCCCCCTCAAAAACACCCGACTCACGCAGCATCCAATCAACCTCATCTGCTCGGTTGCTCTTTCTGCACTTCGGGCACTTCAGCATCTTGATGAAGGGGAAGTAGATCAGCACCACGGTGGAGCTGTAGGTCCAGTAGCTGACCCCCGCCTCCTGATTGAAGCGCTTCAGATGCAGGGTCTCATCGACGAGGTGCTTGATGCGGTCCGTGACCACGTCCTGCGGGACCGCGAAGGAGTCATCATTCTCTGCCCGAGCTCGGTCCCTACGGCGGGTGTTGACGTACTCCGTCTTGATGATCGGCTCTGTCGCGGGCAGGGTCGCCATGTTCCTGGCGTACGCCTTGTGCACAGGACTGAACACCGACAAGAAGTTGCAGATCCTGTACAGCTCCTGTGGGTCATTGGGGATGGTCATGTTCGAGAGGTCGCTGTACGGCGACGCGCTCGGGACATGGGACCCATTGTAGGCAGCCCCCGCCCCCATTGCGGCGGAACCCCGGGATTCGAGGTCGAGGTACTCTGCGACAGACTCCGTGGAGCCTCGGGGACTCAAGCCTGACTGCGGAGAACGGGGCTTATTCAGACTCGGAGGGGCAGGGATTCCAGCAGTCATGGGGTCTCCGAGGTGATGTACTTGTCGAGGATCAGGTCCTGAGCCGTCTGACCATGCTCATGCAATGACTCCAGACGCTCCTGAGTATCGAGGACCCGGATGGCCTGCGCCCGTAGGAGCTCCTCACGCTCATCGATACCGTGCTCATCGGGGTCCAACATATCCCCCGAGGACTTCCCCTCCCCCTTGGCCGCGAGGACACGGGAACGTACCTCGCCCACCTCGGGCTCCCCCAGCGGGATGAGCTGGTAGGTCAGGTGATGGTACACCGCATCCTGCGCCTGACCTAGGATGTCTGGCAAGCACCACAGTCCGTGGTGGATGCAGCAGGAGGCAATGGTTCCTAGCACCTCATCGTGGAACGGCAGCGGTCTCAGCTCCGTGGCGATGTGCATCGACAGAGCACACTCCAAGGGGCTCGGCACCGTGAGCTCCCCCCATCGGATCGGTCGGCCCAGGAGGTTCGCCGTCATGAACAGGTAGGTGTACCACCTTCGGTAGAACGGACTGTTGTTATCGGGGGCTCTCAGCAGCGCCTGCACGGCCAGCAGCTTGCCGAAACCCGCCGCGTCGACGTAGTGCCCTCGCCTCGTCAACTCCTCGACGAGTACTTCAGGCTCCTCCTCCCACCAGCGCTCATTCACCAACTTGCGAAGCATCCAGTACAATGCCTCACACGGGATCCGACCGAGGCGCTTACCTGCGCGCTCCGTCGGGAGTGGATCGAGCATCACGACGTCAGGGAATTTCTCTGAAGGGGGTGCCCACTCGACGCCTGAGACATACTCCTCCACGGGGGCAACGCCCGTGAAGGGATCCTCCCCGATGCTGCGTCGCTGAGCTTCGAGGGCGTCCTGGGGGAAGATGACAGTCTTCACGCGGGCCTCAGTAGCTGACACCCAGGTGCGTCTGGCCAATCGGATGCAGGGCGAAGTCCTGGATCCAGTTCGCCATCCAGCGCTGTTGGATGGTGTTCAGCCCCTTGAAGGTCTGCACAGGATCCTCCCGAAGGGCTTCCACCGTGTCCTCCCCCAAGAGGTCGATGAGACCCTTGAGGTTGGCGGTCTTGAGCCTCTCCAGGTCGGACTCCCGGATGATCGTGGCGTTCTGAGCATAGACAGAGGGTGACGCCTCCGACCGTTTCTCGGGGCCTGAGAAGAAGAACGCCTCAAAGGCGCGCGTCGGAGACTGAATGCCCAGCGCCTCATCCAGATGCGACAGCTTGGTCGCATAGCTGCGAGCCTTGTCCTCTGGCAGGGGCTTGCCCGCAGACTCCAATCGACGCACCTCGCTCAACACTGCCCTGTATGCTTTGACCATCTCGGGGCCGGCTTCTCGCATCGTCTCCGACACCTTGATCTGGTCCAATGCATCATCCCGGTCTGCCAGCTGGAAGCTCGCACCGAAGCGCACGGCGCCCGCGCTCAACTTCATCAGATCCGAGAGGTAGGCCTGAGCCCAGGGGCTCTTCAGATCGGTGCCCATCTTCTCATAGGCGGTGAGCACTCCCTCAGCGAGGGTGGCCGTGGAGTAGCTCGATGCCTTGAACCGATTCTGCACCGTCCAGTCACGGACCTTGTCCGCATCCTCCTGCGAACGGATCTCGATGACCACAGGCTCATGCTCGGGGATGAGCGGGTTGGCCCCCACCTCGAAGGCGTGGACCAGGGGGGGTCGGGGTGCTGCGGCAGACGTCTTCTGAGCCGCTCCTTCGAGGGCCAACTCATCCCACTCAGGGAGCCAGTCCCAGTGCGTGCGAGACACAGGCCCCGAGATCTTCATCAAGAGCAGGGGGGGCTCCTCCCCGAAGTCCTTCAGGCGATCTCTGAGAGCGGCGGCGACTCCGCTCCGAAGTGAGTCCGGGAGAACGTTGGAGTAGCCCACCAGCTGCGCTGAGCTCACCTTCGCCATGTCGGGGGTGGCCATCGGGAAGCGCCGCACCAGGGCGCCCGTGGGTCCGTTGCACAGCAGCGCGAACTCAGAATCGGGGAGGTGCTCGGTTGAAACCTTCGCGTAGTCCACCGAGGACTGCTTGCGCAATCCCCCCAGGAGGGAGTCGAAGTCTAGGGAGCACAGCCCGTCGAAGGTGATGAACATCGTACCTCCAGGGGTGGGTGAAAGGCCCGATGAGCCGGACCTTGGCCGAATCTTACACCAGGGTGGCATCGGACATAAGTCCTTTGAGCACGGTGACAAGCCTCACCGTGACTTGTCAACCAGACAGTCTACGTGGTCGTGCGACCACCACAAGGAGACCACCCCATGGCCAAGCCTACCCTGACCGCCCTGACCGACGCATCCATCCACTCCGCGCCCAATGAGACGCGGTCCGTCACCAAGGCGGAGATCTTCTCCCAGTACGCCGCCAACTGGGCCCGGGGGCTCGAGCTCCGGCTCAAGCTGAACCAGGCCGGGCTCAGCACCACCCAGAGGTCGGCCGCGCAGGCCGAATACGAGAGCGTGACGAGGCTGACGTCACGCTACCAGCTCATCGCCGACAAGGCGGGGTGGGCGCACGAGCTGACGGCGTACGCCAGCAACTGGCTCATCACCAACTCGACGACGATGCGGGCGCAGTCGCCCGTCTCTATCGGGCGTACGCTCGAGCGCAACGCAGCGTCGCTTCGCAGGCGCTACCTGTCGGACCCGGTGATGATGGCCGAGGCTGCGAACGCATCGGTCTCCGCCTCGTCGGAGACCGAGAGCCCCCCCCATGTCCAGTACTACGCGGAGGCCCTGCAGCTTCCGCAACAGGGTCCATCGCTCCTTGGCGGGCTGGGGAGCGACGTGTCGCGCCTGGTGAACCAGGCTCCGGTGCGGTACAACAGCATGGCCCCTGGCCTCGGCCGGGACATGGTGGAGGCGCTTGACCTGGCGCTTCCCCTGGCGATCACCGCCATCGGGAACATGTTCCTCTCGAAGGCGCTTCGTGGGCATTCGGCGCTGTCGGGGGTGACCCATCCGCAGCACGCGCACTACCAGAACCACTATCGCCCTCGGTAGTGGTTAGCGGGGAGGGGGTCCTCCTCTCCCCCCTGACTTTCATGGTTTCCTTTATGACCTTCGGACCCGCCCCCTTCAACTCCATCGCCCACCTCGAGAGCCAGGCTATCCTGGTGGACCTGCGCGAGCGGATGATGGTGCTTGAGGTCGAGATGAAGGCGCAGCGAGCGCTGCTGCAACGCCTGATCGACCTTCTGGAGACACCCAATGACTGACAAGAACCAGCTCCACCGTGAGCACGTGGTGGGATGGCGGCATTGCATCCGTTGCAAGCTCGCAGAATGCCGCCTGGAGGAGCGGCCCCGACAAGAGAAGTACCAGGCAGCCGTCCCGATCGGGGGGACGATGGAATCGTGCCATGACTTCGAGGACATCTCCTCTCCCATCCCGAAATCACCGGTGGTGATCCTCCTCTCCCACCCCGATCTGGTCCAGGAGCGGTGGGCCAACTTGTGGGGGAACCTGCAGACGCCCAAACGGGAATGGCCCCCGCAGGTGGGGGCGCTCCTGAACTCTTTCGGGGCCCTGCAGGGCCGCGTGCCCTACACACCCGAACACATCGCTCTGGTGAGCGCGTTCGGGTGTCGACCGATGAACTACAAGGACATCCGCAAGACCAACCCGCCCACCGCCGAGGTCATCAAGGCGTGTACACCCCGGTGGCTTGCCGAGGTCCGAATGGCGGACCCCTACCTCATCATCGCGATGGGTCATCATGCCTACGCCTCGGTGATGCCCCGGAAGATGACCAAGGACGATTACATCAAGTCCCTGGGGGAGGTGTTGTCCCTCACCATTCCGGGGGCCCGACGGCCTGTGACCTACGGGGTGTACATCGCCCCGGACCCGAACGACGTAGCCATCAGCGCGCGTCGAGACCAGTGGCTGAAGCCCTGGTCTCAAAAGCCCCCACGTTCCGAAACCAAGGAGCCGGTCGCCGCTCTCAGGTGGCATCTGGCGCGGGGGTTGTGGCTCGCCCGGGTCCTGGAGGGCGGGAGGGACCGGCCGCTCACCGACGAGGAGCACGCGAATTGGAAGCGTATCAACACGACAATGACCAAAGCCCAAGGCTCCAAAGAGGACGTCATGTCCGCGGTGAAGTACGTCGCCGCGAAGGTTGAACGCTCATCTGCGATAGAGCTCTCGGACCAGGACGTGCGCCGAGCCATGGCAGGCCAGGCTACGGCTCCCGAAACAGCTGAACCCAAGACCTACACCTTCATCCCAGAAGTGCGGGTCACCTCGCGCAGACAGCGAAAGGAGGCCAGCAATGGACCCGATGCTTCGGACCATTGACGCCAATCGGAAGCTCTTCCTCTTCAAGGAACTCGTGGCCTGGGTCGACGATGCCAGGGCATCCTGGCGCATCAAGGCCGCATTCAGGCCTCCGCTGGAGATGATGACGGTGGACGCAGCGATCCAAGCCCGGTTCGACAGCATCTGCCACGACCCCGAGGAAGAAAAGGCTCGGGTGATCATGATGAAGACCCCTCGTGAGCAGTTCAAAGCGTGGCGGGAGCAGCTGCACGTCCGGGACGGACAGACCGTCGTCGACACGCTAGTCTGGAAAATCTACGAGGGGGTCGCCGAGTGGATGAACGAGAGACCACCAGAGGCCCTGGTCGCTCTCTCTGGGGCGCTACCCTACGGGCTCGGCTTCGAGCCTCAGGTTCTCCTTCTGGAGGATCTAGACCACCCGGATGATGTGATCGTGTTCCCCTCCGTGGTCGTAGCCTTCAGCCGCGTGACGGTTACGGGCGTCATGCTGTCTCGCAGCCGCATCGACCCCTCTCAGGCGAAGCCGGACCAGCTCCGGCAGAGCTGCTTCTCGATGGCATCGCTCAACGACATCCCAGCAGTCAGGGAGAAACTCGAATCCCGCCTCGAACTGCTACAGGACGCCCTGAACCTGGTGATGTCCGTAGCCATCGCCAGCCACATCCAGGACGCGCTGGAAGCCGACGCCCTTCGAGCTAAGTAACAAGGACATCCATGAGCGACCTCTCGTTTGTGTGCGCCCAGGATGAGGACGTCAAGGTCCTGGGCGCCATGGCTGCAACCCTCAACTACGACCCTCTCATCAGGGGGGAGGTGGACCCTCGGTACATGAACGCGCCCTGTCAGGGCGCTGCGCTTTGGCTCCTGGATCAGTACCAGGACAACCCCCAGAGCTGGCCTCCTAGCCTGGAGGCCATGCGCCTCCAGTTCCCCTTGATACCGTGGCCTACAGCAATGACGTCCGCGTCCGGTCTCACGGTGGACAAGTTCGTCGAGAGGTTCAACGCCCAGGCCAGGTCCTACCAGGCGACTCAGGTCGCGATCGCCGCAATGGACACTGGTTCCGCCAGATCATCAGGATCTGGAGCTTTCGACGTTGCCATTCACCAAACGGAGCTACGCCTCGCTGAGCTCCGTGCTATCGGCCGTCCGGGTAATTCTTCCCGCCGACTGGGTGAGGATTCCGACAAGATGTTCGCGACGATTCTGGGCGACGCGAAACGATCGTCACGAATCTCCCTGCCCTGGGAGAGTCTTAACAGCTTCATCAAGAACTATTACTCAGGCATCTACGCCTTCTTCGCGCGCCCGAAAGAGGGCAAGAGCCACCTGCTCATGACCATCGCCTGCCACCTCGGCTTGGAGCTGGGGCTCCCGGGGGTCTACGTCGACGTGGAGAACGACGACGAAGTGATCGCCACGCGCATGGCGTGCATCTCCCTGGGGATCAACGCGGACATGCTGGAGGACCTCAAGATGAGGAGGCGTCTGGAGGGGGATACCTTCCGACCCTCGGCATGGGAGATTGACGCCCTCTCCCTCATCTCATACACCTGCGTGCGGTTCCAGCAGGAAGGTCGACTCCACTACCTGTCGAAGACGGACATCGACCCTGTGCAGCAGGGGATCGGCGTCCGCAAGATCTTCGATCTGGCCAGCCGGATCGGCGCCGAGTGGATCTGCATCGACCAGGCCCACCTCTACTACGTAGAAGGTATCTGCGACATGCGCAAGGACGCCGTGACCCGCATCCATCGGGTAGCGGACGCCCTCGACAAATCCTCGGTGCCTGTGTTCATCACGACACAGGAGCGGAAAAACAAGGCCTCGGGCAAGGCCATCAACCGAGAGATGGAGGAGCACTTCCCCCAGGACGAGGACATCTTCGGGGCGGATGCCTTCGCACAGAAGTGCTCCTTCCTCGCGCATGTCCGCAACGTGCGTCTCTCAGAGGGAACGCCGTACACGGACAAGCTGGGGTTCCAGCGGCACGCCAGGTACCTGCAATGCATCTGGCCTATCAGCAACCGCGTGGGTGACAAGGCTGGCATCGACGACCGGGTGTTTCGCCTGGTCGACAACTACAGCTTCGAGGTGGAGATGTCGAACGAAGATGGTACGCTCCTGATGAACCAGGAGCTGCAACGAAGGCGGGAAGCGTACAACTTCCAGCAGGGGAAGGGTGCCAAGGGTAAGGGCGGGCAGGCTCAGACCCACGGGATCCCCCCTGGTACGATCCACACCGGATACGGCCTGAAGTAATGGACGAGCACCTCCCCTCCTTGGAGGCCATCCAAGCTCTGCACCAGGAGCGGACGTCGGCTGTCCTCGAAGGGCGGCTGACGTCTGTCGAGCAGGGGAATTCGCAGGTTAGAGCGGCCCTGGACGCTGTGGTGCAGCGCCTGGGGGGTGCGAACCTCAAGCGTCGATCGCAGCATGAAGAGCTGTGGGCGCTCTGCCCCTTCCATGTTGACATCAACGTGGGCTCGTTTTCCGTCAACATGACGACTGGCTTCTATTATTGCTTCGTCTGTGGAGCGATGGGTGGGCTCGTCGCTCTGCTTACCAAGCTGGGCCTCTGGACCCCCTCGATGAGGGAGGCTCTGAAGGGGGTCGACCTTGAGGCACTTGTCCGGGCCGCGAGACAGCGCCGGAATGTGCTCGAGCTTGAGGACATGCACCCGCTGCCGGAGTCCCTGCTGTCTCCCATCCGCCACCTTCGACCTCGAAGGTACGTGTCGAAGGGCCACCCGCGCCACATCATCGACGCCGCCGAGCTCTGCTACGACCCCGACCGGCGGAGGATCGTCTTCCCGGTCAGATCGGGGTCGGGGGATCTCGTGGGGATGCAAACCCGCCTGGCATACACCCACGACCGTGGAATCCGCTGGCAGTGGTACAGCGACGAGTTATACGACATGGCGAGCACTCTCGAGGACGCGGAGGTCGTCGAGGACTATCGCCCGCCACGCTCCACTGTGCTGTACGGGGAGCACACGGTGTTCACCTCGATGGCCAGTGGACAGATCCACACAGTGGTGCTGGTGGAGGGGATGGGGGGCTGGCTTCGAACCGTGGCCGCGGGGTACAGTTGCCTGGCCTCGTTTGGCACGCGCCTCGCTCCCGCCCAGGTCCGTCGCATGGCCCACGTCTTCGAATGGTACTCCGATTCGACCGGCCAGCTCCCCACCGTGATCTGCGCACACGATGGGGATGCGCCCGGTCGTGCCGCTGCCGTTGAGGCGATTCTTCACCTGGGGGGGTCTTGCAACGCCTTGATAGCACCGGTCCCCTGGGGAAAGGACCCTGAGGACCTCACCCCCAACCGACTCCGACGGGTGCTCCAGTCAGCAACCGGCCTGACTGAAGGATTGCAGTCACCCGGCCGCTTTGCGCTGGAGCTCCAACGCGCATTGATGGCGTTGATCCCAATGCGCAGCATAAGAAACACCAAAGGCCCCCGCGTTCGACGCCGCGGGGGCCTTGGCTGACCCACCAGGAAACCTATGGACACTACCCACCATGCCCATCGAAAGACAACCGTAACATCCCCTGCCGTGGAGGTCAAGAAGTCGCCACCGCCGCTGTTCGTGCAGGGCGTGGGGCAGCGAGGGCGCACGCGCTTCTGGACCCCCCGAGAGACTCCTCTGTTCGGCCTCCAGGCCGGGCAGTCGATGTACGCAAGGATGTGTGCTCCCGCCAAGATGGAGTACATCCGGTACTACCGGGTCAAGGACCCGGTGGACACCTCTGTGCTGCCGACGTGGCAGCGGAACTACGTCTCGAACATGAAGTTCCTCTCGACGTACAAGCAGTGGTCCCCCTCGACCGAGATGAGTTGGGGGCCCGACAGTCGGTGGCACATCGATGAGGCTCGGGGCAGGGCAGTCATCGTCCTCGGTAAGCTCCACGGCAAGGAGACCCCCGTGGGGTGCACGCTCCAGCGCGTCACCGAGGGTAGGTGGGTCCTTGATGTCTTGCCTGACTATCACCCCTTTGGGTGGAAGATGCTCCGCATGGATCCCATGGAGCTTCACGTCCTCCAGCGGATCGTTGAGACCTACCTCTTCGAAGTCATCTCCGATGTCTTCGGCGCCGAGGTTCGACGCCAGCAGGACAGGAAGAAGAAGGACACCACGCTCTACGCCAAGGATGTCGTGCTCATCCCCTTCTACGGCATGCCCTGGCTCCGTTATGATCCTGCGGACGGGATGGGGGGCGGGGACGCCGCGGGGAAGATGTACTTCCCCGATGACCCGCAGTGGAAGCCCACCCCCACGTCGGTCTCCATCCGGCAAGGTATGTCGTGGTTGGAGGTGCGCTCCAGCCCTGACACGCAGGATTACGACACGATCCTGTCGTTTGAGCGCTACTGCTTTGATGTCTACCGCATCTGCGCCTGCTGCACGCGGAACAACCCCCGGCCGATCGCCGAGCTGCCGCGCCTGCAGCTGGAGGCCCCCATCACGTGCGGGATGTGCGGGGACACACTCCTCGACGACGACGGGGAGCCCCTCGACGATCGGTACGTGAACAGCGTCGACGTGAGAACGGTCTGGCAGCGATGCCAGGAGCCTGCCCACTGCCTGCACTGCAGGATCGACATCTTGCCCATGCCAAAGCTGGTGTGCCCGGAGTGTGAGACGCCCACCCCCACACAAGTCGAGGACGTGGTCACCGTCATCCAGCGTGTGGGTGCGAAGGTCCCCATCTACAGCTTCCAGCTGTTTGAGCCCCCCGCCGGGGGGAGCATCCTCATGGACTGGGCCAACCTCCCTGCGGTCTGGCCCCCCAAAACTTCCCGTAGTCCCGAGGTCGCAGCGAACGTCGCCGCAGGCTTCGACCCCAACTACCGACCTGCGTTGTCGGGGCACTACGTGACCATCTCCGAGCCCGACCAGGCCAGGCTCATCGGGAGCCCACTGTACGACGAGCTCGACGAGATGGCCGAGGAGCGCACATGAGATTCTCAGCCCGAGACAGGCTGCCGCCGTCGATCTGGATCACCAGCGTATCCGATGCCCGCGCGCTGGGAGAGAAGCTGTTGGAGTCGCGCACCATCTACGGCTTCGACACCGAGACCGATGGGCTCGGGTACGACATCGTCGACGGCAAGGGTAAGGAGAAGCAGGCGGGCGATGGTCTGGGAGCCTACCTCGAGGTCATCTGCCTCGCCTTCGATGGCCAGCGCTACGGTGTGGATGTGGGGGTGCGTCACCGGGACAACCTCTGGGCGATCGCACCCTACATCCACGCCACCCAGCGGCTGCAGGCTGGATACAACTGGATCTTCGACGCGAACGTGTGGGACTGGAATACGGAGGGGAAGTACCCTCTGACCCGGTGCTACGCGGACGCGTTGATCCTCTGGCTCCTCTGGGACGAGGACGCGGAGGACACCTACGGACAGAGGAATCTGAAGGCCAAGGCTCGGTACTATCTCGGCTTGAACATGACCAGCTTCGATGATCTGATCCTGAAGGAGGGGGGCATCCGGTACTGCCTGGACACCCCCAGACTGGCGGGACGCACGCGCAACTACTGCACCCGTGATGCCTGGGCCCACCTCGGGATGGTCGCGTTGGGTCAGCAGCTCGCCGAGAAGCTGTTCTGGTGCATGCAATGCCCCGAGTGCGGGCAGCCCATGTACACCGCCAACGAGGACAAGACCGAGTGGGACTGCTACCACCACGGGTGGCGGTCGGATGGGACCCCGCTGTCGATGTGGGACTGGCACGCTGGGAAGTTGCAGTGGGATGTCAAGTTCCTGAACGTGTTGAAGAACATGGAGCAGGAGGGCATCCCTTTCAACAGGGACTACACGGAGAACTTCCGTGGGTCCCTGGAGCGCTCCAGACTCCAGGCCCTGCGAGTCTTCCAGCAGCAGGCGTCCGACGCGCTCGTCCGGGTGGGAGGGTCCCCGCGTCTCATCAACCCCGCGAGCCCGAAGCAGCTGGCAGACTTCTACTTCCGGCGCCGTAACACGGCGGGGGAGGTGATCGGGCTGGGGTACCCGATCCGCCCCGAGGACAAGACAAAGACGGGGTCCCCGGGGACGGGGAAGGACGCCATCGACAAGCTCTTTGTCGAGCACAACGCCGCAGCAGCCGAGGCCCTGCTGAAGTACAGGGCTCTCGACAAGATGCTCAACACCTACGTGGTCGGGCTCCCTGCACGCACGTGGGCACATACAGGGCGGATTCACCCCCGCATACGACCCGAGGCAGCCACGGGGCGGTGCACCACGAGCAACCCCAGCTCGCAGAACATCATGCGGGACGCCCTGAACTACGTGGAGCCGCCCGCGCAGATCCCCCCCGCGCTGACCTTCGAGGACCTGGTTCGGATGTGGGGTTGCACAGAAGAAGAGGCCATCTCCGAGCTCGGGAAGCTTGAGTACCTCGACACGTTGCACAGCCTGCACCCGCGAGCACCCATTCAGGCCCCGCCTGGGTTCAAGATCGTGGGTGCCGACTATGAACAGCTTGAGGTTCGACTCACCGCAGTCGAGTCGGGGGACAAGCGGCTCATCGACGTCATCAACTCGGGCAAGGACATGCACAGCTACACGGCATCCATCGTGTACGCCGCGCAGGTCCCCGGTTTGACCTACGAGATCGTCGCCGAGGCCAAGAAGTGGAAGGACGTTGGCGACAACCTCGCTGACGTTGCGGGCAAGTTCCGGTGGAACGCCCTGAGCAAGATGGTGGCGAACCCCGCCACCTACACCTCGGAGATGATGCTCCGCACGGGCGCGCTCCCTCGTCCAGAGTCCCAGAACGTGATCCGAGAGGTCGCGGAGAAGCTCGAAGGGCTGACGTCGACGCTTGGAGCGGAAGGCCTAGCCCTCCTGCTCTCCCTCCCGAGCATCGAGCCAGCCCCCGTGCAGGAGCCCCCTCTCCCCGACACGTATCTGGCTGCGCTGATGACCTTGGTGCCCCTGGCCCCCGAGGAGATCTGGCGCGCGATCTTCGAATCGATGGGGCTGCGGGACAAGGAGTTCCGTGACTACCGGCAGGGCGCCAAGAACGCCATCTTCGGCATCATCTACGGCATTGGGGCCTTGGGCCTGGCCGTGCAGATCACGAAGGCCACGGGTAAGCGGTGCACCGTCGGGGAGGCCAAGCCCCTCATCGAGAGCATCAAGCACAAGGCCTATCCTGGCATCGGTACGATGGTCGACCGGCTCCAGAACACGGTGGTCGCCTACGGCTACGTGCGCACTCGGATGGGGCGCTACCGGCACCCGAAACACGTGCGCAGCGGGAACACCGGCGAAGTCGCCCGCGCCAAGCGCCAGGCATCAAACAGTCCCATCCAAGGGCTGGCCGCAAACATCATGGAGGTGGTGATGATCGCGATCAGCGAGGACGCGCGCTGGAACGAGATCGGCGCGCGCCTGATCATGCAGATCCACGACGAGCTGGTCGCCCTGGTTCCCGAGGAGCATGCTGACGAGGCGCTCACCATCCTCCTACATCACATGGAGCACTCGCACTGCCTCCGTACTCCCGTCCCGCTGCTGGCTGCCGGTGGGAAGGCCGACATCTGGTCGGACCTCAAGTAGCCATCAATTAACCATCAAATGCACGGACCCCCGTCACGAGGGACATAAGCCCTTCGTGGAGCACCGGTGGTCCCTCAGTCATCAATAGGAACGAGACATGGAAAAGAACAGCGTGAAGCAGCCCGTGAACAACACCCCCCGGGGAGAGAAGACCTCCTCGGAGCCCGACAAGTGCCCGATCTGTGGCAAGGACGCCGTGAAGAGGGGGCGGGTCCTGGCGTGTCCCGAGCACGGTACAGAACCCTGGGAGTAGCTGGACAACTCCACCATCCGTGATGCACACTACGCATCCCTGTACCGCATGATGCGGGGTCGACGCCCCGTTGCGCAGGAGCTCACATGACCTATGGCCCCCTGAACATCGCGTCCGCGATAGAGGACCACTTCGCCTATCTGGCTGCACTACCCCCGCAGGCCCGAGAGGGCTTGCACGTCTCCGACATCACAGGACCCCGTGGGTGGTCGTGCCCTCGGTACGTCCAGCTGGTGATGTCTCAGGCGGGCCACAACGCAGTGGCCAGCTACAACCACCAGCTCAAGCGCCTGAAGTATGGCGACGGTCTCCATCACATGACCTACCGCCACGTTGAAGACGCGCTGGTACGGTGGGGGGCCATGGCGGGCTACCAGATCGACGCGGTGATCATCGAGGAGTCCATCCAGGACGATGAAACCGGGATGGTAGGGACTCCCGACATTGTGGCCCACTACACCCTCCCCGACGGGAGCCAGCGCATCCAGGTCATCGACATCAAGTCCATCGACCCGGGGGAGTGGTTGCGGAAGCAGACCAAGAAGGGCCTGAGCCCCGCCACCGCCTACAAGCGGCAGGTGCTGACCTACTCGGACCTCCTCGGTGAGCAGCACGGAGTCGGCATAGAGGCTTCCTTCCTGTTCATCCGGACGGACAAGCCGTACCTGTACTCACAGGTGTTCATCCAACCCACGGGACGCATCCTGCCCATGATTCGCGAGCACCTGGCGAACCTGGAGGCACTGTTGGCCCAGGGTGTCTACGCCGAGACCACGAAGGCCAAGAGCCACTGCGCGGAGTGCCCGATGTCAGAAGCTTGTGCGATCGCGGACAGGCACATGCAGCGGGAGGGCACTCCGTGAACGGGCAGCGGTTCGACAAGTACGTGGCGTTTTCGGAAGAGGCCAGAGCCGCACGCGACCGCGCCGTCGACGTCGCCGAGTCCCTGAACTTCGCGGAAGACGCCGTAGAAGAGCTCGCGCGAAAGAACATGCACGTCTCTCCGTTCCCGGCGATCCCGTCGAGTCTGGTCGGGATCATACAGGTCATCATACCTGGGGAGTCAGATCGCACCGTGGACCCTCACGGTGGCGGGGGGAACCAGGTCGACCTCACCCCGATCCTGCTCGCTGAGCACGGAGACAATCTTACGCCGGCGCTAAGCGCTGCGCATGTTCACCAAATCCAGCAGACGGGCGCGGTGCTGACCGAGTACTGGAGCTACGCCACGGCGTACCTCAGCTACATCCGCTCCCAACACGCGTATCTGCAGTCGATGCAGATGACCTATGACGCCCGGCAGCAGTTCCTGAGGAACGAGCTGATCGCTCTCTACGCGAACGCGGAAGACCGCGCTGGGCGACCCATCAAGGCAATGACCCAGACTGCCTACATTCAGAACGACCCGAAGATGGTCGAGTACTCTCACCAGCTCGGGCGCATCCGGTCGCACCTGGCTTTCATCTCGGGACTGGTCAAGTCTTTGGAGGACGTGGTCAAGCTGTGCTCGAGGATGATGACCGACCGGCACAAGGAGATGTCGATGACGCTTCAGGGGCCCCCGGGGGGGCGGAGTAGCGACCCCCGGGTCAACGAGCTCCTTGAGCGGATGGGGAGAGCAAAGACATGAGCGCCCTCCGAACCTGGACCCTCGAGCTGTTACGGACCTGCAGCGACGAGGAGTTCCCCCGCACCGGGTTCAAAATCCGGATGCGGAAGAAGGAGACGATCGAGCAGTGGCGAGCCCGTCTGATCGACGCCGTCGAGACCAAGTACGTCTCCCTCACCCCCAAGAGCTCCCCCGCGCGCGACGCCTACGGGCAGCGCCCCACCGAGGTCTTGATCGCGCTGGAACGGTTCGGTGTGGAGACGGAGGCAGACCAGCGTGTCTTTGCCGAGCCCGCCTTAACGCCGTCCCTATCCAGCTACGTGAACGACACAGAGCGCTACCAGGCCGCACTCCCCGAGGAGGAGTACGAGGACATGTTCGACATTCGGTTGAGGATGTTCGAATGGGTTCAGGCGACCTGGGACCTGAAGTTTGAGGAAGCCCGGTGCGATCTTCGCTGCCTCACCTGTCCGAGCGGACAGGCCCTGGCCTGCGCCACTGAAAACATGGTCACAGCCACCGTGGAGGGCTTTGACCTCTCAACCCCCGTCTACCAAGTCGGGGCTCCAGGAGTTCGAACATGACTCTGACACAACTCCGAGGGGACACCGTGTACCCTCGGGCTGACCTGGAGGACTTCATCCAGGCCTACGGCCCGGCGCCGGTTCACGCCTATCTGGCCCAGGCATACGGGGAGACCCCCGTGGTGGGCGTCACGCCCTGCCTGAACCCGAAACACGAGGGGTTCATCCCCTACATGAAGAGCCGGGGACGTCACGACCCGTTCCGGGCCAGAATGAGCCCAGAAGAGCTGGTGGAGTACATCGTGAAGACGGCGTACCCACATGCTCTAGCCGATGCCGTCAAGGCAGCGACGGAGTCCGAATCGGTGGCCAGGGCCCCCGCCAAGGGTCCGGTGGCCAAGCCCGCCCCGAAGAGCCCGAAGACCCCGACACCCCAGCTGCCCCTACTCACCGAACCAAAGCCACCCCCCGTCCAGGCGTCTCCCCCGCAGGACCACGCGGTCCTGCCCTTGGAGCAGTTCGAGGAGATCATGAGTCTCTTGCGAGAGATCAAGGCGGGACAGGAACGCACTGAGGCAGCAGTCCAGCAGGGGTTCGTGTCGAACCACGAGCGGTTCGACCAGCTCAGCTCTCTCGGCACCGAGCTGATGGCGGGCATCGACCCGATGATCGAGGCCGTCAGGGGGGACCTCGTCGCGCTGAGGGGAGTGTTCGTGGATCCGAAGGGACTGCCTTTCCAGCGGCAGTCCCACGCGGCGAACCACGAGGCTTTCGCCCTCCTGGCGGAGTTCGCCAGGGGCGAGGAGGCAGCATCCTACGTGCACGACATCTTCGCGCACCCCCTCGAAGAGCAGCCTGATGATGGGGATGGGGGGACATCGGGAAACCCTTAGAGGGCGTGTGGGATCCTCCACCCACACGCCCTATCGAGGAGGAGTCCCCCGTGCAGGGCTCCGGGGGGGTCATCGAAGAGCTGGAGCATGCCCTTGGGGCTCAGGGTATCTCGGGGCTGGTAGGAGTCGTGGCGCAGTCTCGGCAAGCGCGTGGCAAGGCCGTCGAGATCCTCAAAGCCCGTGGCTTTGAGGTGCCCGAAACGGGCTCGGCGAACTACCTGCTGAAGTTCCTATCTAACCTCCGCGCGAACGAAGAGTAGCAGCCTCCCAGTCGTAGTTGGCTGGTATGTTCGGTTCCCGCGCATCCATGGCGTTCCACCCCAGGAACCCAGCCGCAAGGGTGGCTGGGAGGACTGACCACGCCGGGAGTCGGCTCAGACCATACATCCCCAGGCCGAGACCAGCTCCGACAGCTCCTCCCCGGAGGGCATCCGTCTTCGTGTCGCGGTAGGGGTCCTTCGCCAACATAGAGGCGCCCCCCGCAGCAGCTCCTCCGAGGACCGAGCCCCCCAGGGCGAAGGGGATGAGCGAGGATCCCTTGAAGAGGCGGCGAGCCTGGTTTTCGAGGTGCCGGAGTGCGGCGTCACTTCGCCAATCCATAGACTACCCCTCCGATGATGATGAGGGTGAGTACACCCTCAAGAACCAAATGATCCGTGCGATTCCAGAACCCGTCCGGGGCCGGGCAAGGGTCGGGGGGCAGCACAGGGTGGTGGGCGAGCCCTTCGATTTTTTTTAGCTCCTCCTCGGCGAACGCCAGGTCCACTGACAGGGCTGCGATGCGCTCGTCGTCGAGATGCAGACGCTCCTCAAGAAGCCCCACCCGAGTCTGCAGGTCCCCATAGCGTACGTCAAACTCCGCCAGGCTCTTGAAGGCGTCGAGGTCATACGCGATGTAGTCGACGCCCTTCACCTGCAGGCGCTTTCCCACAGGGAGATAGTCGAGGCGAATCTTGTCGTCGGCGTGGACCACATCACACATCAGCAGGATCACGATGGCGAACAGACTGAGGATGATGCAGTACGCCTGAATCCGGTTGCGGGTCATTCTTCCGATACCTCGTCCGCGAACTCAAAGTCGTCAAGACTCTGTGCGTTCGAGATCTTTTTGATCTGGATTGGGTCAGGTGGGAGCTCCAGCTCCGCATCGATGTACGAGGCCTCCCCCTCCAACACGACGCGCGCTTCCTTCCGAGCATCTAGTTCCTCGCGAGCCTTGATCGCGCGAGACCGGATCTCTGCGGCGAGTTTCATCGCCAGATCACGATCCCTGCGGAGATGCTCCCGCTCCGCAGACAGCTTCCAGATGATCAGGATGCAAATGAAGACCACCAACACCAGGATGCAAATAATCAGGATGGCGTAAGTCATCGCTTACCACTCCGGGGTGACCACAAGGACACTGAATGTGGCGTCGGCAGCGACCAGATCAACAGGTAGACCTGTGCTCATGTCGAACGTATCGACATAGAAGCTACCCACCACACGATTGTACGCGCAGGCAGCGTATCCCGTGGATGTGCCCCCCATGTTCTGCAGAAATACCATGTAGTCAGCATTGGGCATAGCAGGGGTCAGCGTGACCTGGTATTGCCCCGCGCCAAGCCGTGCCACGGACATCCCTACTGCTTTCGTGGTCGCAGCAGGATCCATGAGCTGAAGCACCCCCATCGCACGAGGGGCATTCGAAGCGTAGATATGCTGGTAGGCAGCCCCCGCATAGTTCATGACGCTCAGGTCGCCGCCCTTCAGCTGAAACCCTAGTCCAGAGTCATTCTCGACCCCAAACACCACCGCGGTGGCATTGCTGATCAGGTCGGTCTCCAGACTCCCCCCGCCCACCAGCAGGGTACCTTCGACCGTCAGCGTCTTCCCCGCCAGGAGCTCCACGCCCTCGTGGATGAATCGAAGCACTGGGTGGATAGATTCAGAAGCCTCCTGGTAGACCCCGATGAAAGCCTCCGTCTCTCGGTCGTTGGCTCCCCCTCGGTTTCGGGCCCAGAAGGCAGCCTGGGAGAACAGCTCGGTGCCATGCTTGCCCCTGAGCGCGAGGGCTGAGATGCGCTCGGTGTCCGCGAAGCTGGTCGACAGGTTGTCGACCACCAAGGAAGCTGCCGAGGACGAGCCCACTCGGGTCTCCCGGACCGTTAGCGCCGGCGTCCCCCAGTTCACTGTCCCGATGAGGCTGTCATCGTACTTGAGGTCAGAGAGGGGGTCCCCCGTGGGCACGGGGTCTGGGTCGAGGAGCACTGGCGCCCCCCAGAATGCGATCCAGTTGTCGGATTCAGCTTCCGCCCACACCCGAGTACCCAAGCTCCCCGCCACCCCCAGCTGCATACGGCTGAGCTGGTCATCCAAGATGCCAACATGGTTAGCCTTGATGTACGCCTGCGTGAAGAGGGTACCACCCACTGTCTCTCCCGAGAAGGACAGCTGAGTGCGTCGTCCCGCCTCTTCACTGTGCTGCTTGACGTTGTGGATGAGGAGGAACGCTGTGGAGTTGGGGGCCGTATCGTAGTCGTCTACGACGGCCAGAGGTACGCCGAAGGGGACATTGTAGTCCGCTCCATCGAGCCGACTGACCACCATCCCCTCTGCAGACCACGCCCGGAGGAGGCTGAGACTCCCCGCTGCAGCATCCGCGTGGATGTTGATGGGCGCTCCCGCTCCCGCGGTGGAGATGTCGAGCGGCGACGTCGCCGCAGCGGTGGAGATATTGAGCTCGGAGCCGACCCCCGCGGTAGAGATGCCGAGTGATGCACCAGCCCCCGTGTTTCGCAGGTACAGGTTGGCACCCGCCACGAGATCGAGGAAGCCATCGGCGTTGAGGACAAAGTTGGTGTCGCACAGGAGGCTACCGTCAGAGCTCCAGTGCAGGTAGCCGTTCGTGAACTCAATGGTGCCATACGTGTCGAACACGAGGGTCGAGCTGTCACCGAGGAGGACCTGGGCGCTTGCCCCCGTCTGCAGGATAGCATCGGCGCCCATGTCCAGCAGCGAGGTAGCTCCCATCCCAAGGGTGGAGCCCGCGCCGAAGGAGATCGAGGAGCCTGCTTGCCCTGTTAGGGTCATCGCCCCCGAGGTCGCGGTGATGCTGATCGTGGTGTCGGAGACCTGCACGTACTGCGTGTCCCTGTCGAGCCACTTCAGAGCGTGACCGTCTCGGATGCGCAGACGGCCACCGAGGAGCGACAAGGTGGTGCCTGCGACGCGCAACAGCGGCATGTACCGCAGGGCCTCGTCGGTGCTGACGTACGTCCCCGTGTTCGCGGGGTCACCGATGTCGTCCAGCGCCTGCTGCACTGCCAGGGTCGAGGAGCCCCCGAGCATCCCGACGTTGTCGTCCACCAGGTTGCCGACTCCGCTGGCCAGCACGAGGGTGGTGTCGGGGGTTACGAGAGCGTCCACGACGGTGTACGCGCCGAGGATGTGATCGCCAGCGCTCAACCGCACAATCGTGGACGCCGCGGCCCGCGTCGTCGGGTCGTACCAGACGATCTCGATGTCGAGGTTGCCACTGCTGACCGTGAGGGTGCGCGTGGCGTAGTCCCACGCCAGCGAGACCGTCGATGCCTCGGGGAAGTCCGCTGTGGCCCAGCTCCGCACCAACCCCGCGAGGAAGTCGATGGCCGCCGACTGAAGGAAGGACGCCCGGTTGTCCGTGCCATCCGCCACTGCCTCAAACGGGTTGATGAAGGTGATCTTCCCGTTCACGTCGGGGGCCAACAGCTCTTTCTTGGATGAGAAGCTCATAGGACGTCCTCGCATCCCGTGAAGTCCCGACCAACGCCCATGCGGAGTCTACGGGGGTTTCGCCCGTCCGGACCGCCCAGCCCCATCTCCAGCCCCATCTCCAGCCCCATCTCCAG
>Ga0210043_1000440_pt1 | contig 44050 bp, 36 predicted proteins | sample CryGeymet201501t_FD_183990 | JGI IMG/M metagenome (GOLD analysis project Ga0210043, IMG submission 183990) | Groundwater microbial communities from Crystal Geyser aquifers in Utah, USA - Crystal Geyser metaG 2015-01t (SPAdes) (version 2) | ecosystem: Environmental > Aquatic > Deep subsurface >... | reverse complement strand
TGCTGTATACCTTAGTGAGAAATCGAACGTACTATCGGTACAGCGAGCTAAAAGAAAGACTTGCGAAGCTGAAGTACTATAAATTTGAATTAATTGGACTGGGAGCTTGACGTAAAACATAGGAGGTCCCCAGGAAAGTAACCTCTGGGACCCCTCTTTTAATTAGTAATCTGCCCTATTTCGGGCAAATATTGAGCGAATTCCGATAGAAAAGGGCTATACTCCTGCTCATGAATTTCGCCGAACTCGTCGGACGACTAGTGTATTCGTCCTTCCAAGATCGAATTAGGTTCTATACCGCTTCAAAATCACCCAATACCACCTACCGAAACCTTACCCTCGAAGAAATTACCCTCTTAGGAACCCAGGGAAATCGTTGCAAAGACTGGTCGACGGTCTATGTGGCCCCACTTTTTTCTCCCCAAGATATTTGGGATTGTCGGTTCTACGGCACCTGCTATCTGGGAGTCTTTTCCGATGAACTTACTTCCTACCCTATACCCGGTGGAACCGTCGAATTTGCCCAAGGCATCTACGATTCGGTCCTCACCGACAGCTGGATTGGCGATGGTTCGGCGGTTCATCGTTGTCCTCGAGTACAGAACGTTCGAACAGGGTCAAAGGTAGCCCTGGTCTCGAGCAATCTCTCGGGCGGGAGCCCAGGTGTCTACGGAAACGGAACGAACATTCCTATCGGGGTAGAAATTGGGGGGCGGAATATTCGGGTCTTTGCGGACCTGAGTCTCGAAATGGCCAAACATATCCTTGACCGTCCGGGTGATACGAAAGTTCTCTTGGACTTCGACCAGTTCGTCGACAACTACCTGGCGAAAGTCCAAGGTCCTTGGGCCCTAGTGGACGACGAAGCGGTCATCATCGACTGCCGCAACCTCGAGAACTCTTACATCGGCCCCCGAGCCTACCTCCACCAGCCCGACAGCATCGAGGGCTCGACGGTCCTCTCTACCCCCGACGACCCCACGGAAATCGGCCCCAGCAGCATCGTCCGCCGATCTATTCTCCAGGAAGGGGTAAAAGTGGACTCGGGAGCCCTGGTATTTTCATCGATGCTCTTCGAGCACAGTTACGCCACCGAACACGGCAAAGTCCAGGACTCTATCGTCGGGCCGAACTCTGGGGTTAGCCTCGGCGAGGCTACAGCCAGCTTTATGGGCCCCTTTGTGGGCTTTCACCACCAAAGTCTACTCATCGCCAACTACTGGCCCGGTGGCCGGGGCAATATTGGCTACGGTGCCAACGTAGGCTCAAACCATACTAGCCGAATGCCCGACCAGGAATGTTGGCCCGGAGAAGGCATGTTTTTTGGCCTGTCTTCGGTTATTAAGTACCCAGCAAATTTCCGCCAGGCCCCCTATTCTATTGTAGCTGCGGGGGTAACAACCCTACCCCAGAAAATGACCTGCCCCTTTTCCCTTATTAATGAACCGGTGGCCTACTACCTGGAGGTTCCCCCGGGGTTCAATAATCTCATTCCCGCCTGGGGTTTAACCGACAACCTTTACAGCCTCAAACGAAACGAAGGAAAGTACAAAGCCCGGAACAAGGCAAAACGAAATACCTTCGATCTCGAGTTGTTTCGGCCCGAAATCATCGACTATATGAAGGTTGCAATTCGAGATCTAAAAAAAATCGCCGAAAGAAAGACCATCTACCTTCCCAACGATATTCCAGCCATAGGGAAGAACATGATGACCGACGAGAATCGCCTCAAGGCTATCGAGGCCTACCAGTTCTTCATCGATCTTACGGACTATCGAAACCTACGGGACGAAATTATTGCCGGCGGCGATGCAAAATCCGTGGCAGCACGCCCTCTTCGAGGGCTATCAGACCAAGAAATCACCGAAAAACTCAACAAGTACCTTGCAATGGTACCCGAGCTCCTAACCAGAACTATTTCGAGTCGGGCACGGGATTATGCTCGGGGTTTGTCTATTATCGACGACTACGACAAAACCCACGGTCCAGTAGAAGACGACCCCTTTGTCCGCCAAACTGCCCAGGAGGTAAAGGATGAAATCGCCCTCACCTGGCAGGCTATCGAATTCCTCGACGCCCGGTTCTAGTGCCTCATCCCCAGGAAAATCTTCGGCTGCCGTACGTTCGACCGCCCGCCATCGAGAATAGGCTTTCACTACCACCGGCTCATCCTGGGGCAATGTAAAATGAAGCTAGGGTCGCCATGTCCGAAGACCAAAAGGCACCCTCGAGAAATCTCCCTTAGGATCGAGCACAACCATCGAAGCCCAGTCAATTCCTCGGGAGGCAAAACGATAGTTTGTTCCCCCCTGGAGATTGGCGGCAAACCCCTCCTCCCGAAACCTCATACAGAGATGTTCAGAGAGAAAGGCTCGAAATCGATTCGAGAGATTTCGGGTTATTTCTTGGTTGCTTGTCGACTCATCCAAATCGGGTCCCATATAATTGGGTCTCCCTATCTGTATTTTCCTTCAGATTCCTGCCCGAAGCCAGGGATAATTGCTATATTTTCGTATGGCGCCGACAATGAATCCCCGGAACTTCCTCGAACACTTTGGCCAACCAGTGTACCTAACAGGAATTTCGGCCCTCGATTACTACTACCAAAACTTCCGACGCCGATCGGTACCGGTAATCTACTTGTCGTACCAAGGAAGCCTCGCCCAGCTTTCCCGAGATTTTGACACCCTCGAGTTCCCGGGCCTTCCTGGAGCCGATGCCCTCATTTCTATTGACGACACAACCTTTGTCTTCGAAATCCTGGACGGCGACGATCCGGGGCATCACTTCCACCAGCTGACTCCCCCACCCCTGCGGCTCCTGTACGATTTTCGAACTCGTAAGTATATCCACCTCGAACAGACAGCCCTCGCCCTCAAGTCCAAAAAGATGCTTGGCCCCGAAGGCTGGCTTCCCACCTCCCCGAGTCCCGATACCGCCCTGGACGCAGCGGTGTACGCCGCCCGATTCCCCTTGGCCGATGACCAAGAGGGCCTTTTACGGAATCTATCCCCCCGAGACCCAAGCTTCTGGCCCCAGGCCAATCCAACCCAGCTCCGCCTGGCCCTCACCCTCATTCTTACGGGCTACCGAGCATCTTGGGGCCTACGCCTCCTGCACACCTGGGGCTTTTTTGACACCTACTGGCCATTCTTGTCCGCCATGGACCGAACCAGCCACAGCAAAGAATGCCACCCCGAAGGAAACGTGTGGGAGCACACCCTCTCGTGCCTGGACGTGCGAAAGTCCCTCGACCCGGCTCTGGCTTTCTCCCTCTTTCTTCACGACAGCGGAAAGCCCCGGGCCATACGAAATCGAAACCGCATTTTCGACGGCCACGCAGAAATAGGGGCCGAACTGGCGCGCGAATTTTTAAGAGACCTCGAGTTCCCCGCCCCCTTCGTCGACCAAGTCAGTTGGCTGGTCGAAAGCCACATGATACCCGCCGCCCTCTCAATTCTACCCCGCTACCGAACCGAGCCTTACCTGTCTAACCCCTGGTTTGGTACCCTCCTGGACCTCTACCGATGCGACCTGGCCTCCAGCTGGCGGGACCTTGGCGACTACCACCACGCCTGTGCTCTCTACAAAAGCTACCAACGGTACACAAAAAATCCCTACCGAAACCTTGACAAAACCCACTTTCCAACCTTGCACCAACGAACCTGAATTGTTAGAATCTGGTTAGTCCCAAGAAGCGCAATACCCCAGGAGCTTTCCCATGACGACCCCGAACGCCGACCCCCCTCGCCGACGTCCCCAGGATTCCAAAGCAGACCCCAAAGGGTCCGGCCCGGTCCACAAGTACCACCAACAACGAACCCAAGAATTACAAAAAAGCGACGAATTAGAAGATCGAGTTCGTTTTCATCGGTTCGGAATCTAGTCTTTTGGGGAAAGCCTTCCCCTCCGCCCGAGCCTCGGTCTCGGGCTACCCCTTCTCCGGGGCCGGGCCCCGGACCCCAGGAACCTTCGGTGCCGACCCTTCTTTTCGATGACCTCGAAGTTGTAATCGTCTACAAGCCCGGTGGCACCCTCCGACTCACCGTTCATCCGCCCCAAGGTCGGATACGCCTATCGGCTCCCCAATTTGCATCCGAAACCCTTATTCGCGAATTTCTCTCCAACAAAATCCCATGGATCCGTCGTCAGCAAACTCGTATTCGAGCCGCCCACGCCCAATCGTCGACCCCCCGATTCCGGGGCAAAGAAATCAAAATAGTCGTCGAACCAAACCCTAGACCCTTACCGGCCAAATTTCGCGACTCCGCACTCCGGGTCTATGTCCGGCCAGGATCCAAAGAGGATGGGGTAACCCGCGCCATCGAGCTCTTCTACCGAACCTATCTCGGGGCCGAGGTTCCCCGTCTCATTGAAAGGTATGAACCTCGCATGGGAGTAGAAGTGAAGGAGTTTCGGATTAAGAAAATGAAAACCCGCTGGGGGACCTGCAATCATCGGGTCGGCCGCATTTGGATCAACCTCGAAATGGCCAAGAAATCTCCCGAAGAGCTGGAATACCTGGTAGTCCACGAGATGGTACACCTCCTAGAGCCCAGCCATAACCAGCGATTCAAAGCCCTAATGGACCAGTTCTACCCAAAATGGCGAACCGTACGCAAGAATCTCAACTCATTGAGTGTAGGTGAAATCTAGCTATGTCAAAATTTACAACTGGTACTTCGGGGACCTCTAGAATCGAAGTTTCTAGAGGTCCCCACTTCCAAAGACCCTTATTTATAATTGCCCCCCATTCTTAGGGCATTGCGATGCAATGACCCCCATAACGAGAAAAACCCTTTGGAAGTACCAACAATCATTATGAGCCCCATGAGCTAGTCCAACGCAAATGTCGTCTCGTCCTAGCTGTTTTATGTTCTTGACATCCTGGAAAAATCCATCGAAGATCGTGACCCATGATGAAAAAATTCTTTCGTATTTTTACCGTTGGTGTAGTCCTTGGGTTCGTGGATAGTATTCCCCTTTTCTTCGCCAACGCACCCTTGTTCAACATGATAGCCATTGTCGTTTTCTGGCTGGTAGCCGCCCTCATGATGACCCGAACGTCCTTCGTTCGAAACTCCCTGCTTGATGGCCTCATTTTGGGGGTCCTCCTTATGTCGCCCCTCATTCTCACCGTAACGGCAGTGAACCCAAAGGACTTCTTTCCCATGCTCCTTATGGCGGTAGTTCTTGGACCCCTTTGTGCTTGGAGTCTGACAAAACTGGGAGTTCGTATACCTTGAAATCTCGTGGTCGAACCTTGAATTTTCAAGGTTCAATCGTGAATACTAGGGAAAACGACCCTTGCTCGCCTCGTGAAGACCGAACATTATCGGGATCTTGAAAAGCCTAAATATACCCGTTGCTCCGTTACCTGGTAGATCAAGTAAAAAATCGATGGTTTCTTATTCTCGGAAGCCCAGGCCGAGACCAATTTCGGCAAAGCAGCGAAACGTTGGCGGGAAGAATTGGATATCTAAAGGTGGGCGGTTTCTCGGTAGACGAAATTGTCCCTCAGAAGTATTCCTGGCGCGACCAGTGGCTTCGGGGAAGATACCCCTTGTCTTTGCTAGCTCCTTCCTTGGGAAAAAGTACTCTTTGGCGGCAAACTTTGTCCGAACCTTCTTGGAAAGAGATATTCCCCAATGGGGAATAACCATACCTTCATCTATTTTGGGTCGGTTTTGGACAATAATTTCTCCCTACCACGGGCAAAATAGAAAACCCCTGCTTCTACAGAACCCACCCAGGGGCGATGGGGCCTTGGGGTAAAGTATTTCGACGGCCTTTCGTCCTACCCATTACGGAGTACTATCGAAGTAATCCCGGTCACTGAAATAAATTCACTACCTCGTCCCTTGGCAGGTTTGCTAGAATACCCCGGCCCTCGGCGATAATTTCTTCGGCCAGGGCGTGTTTGCGTTCTTGAAGCTGGAGAATCTTCTCCTCGATCGTTCCTCGAACGATGAGCTTGTAGGCAATAACGTTCTTTTTCTGGCCCATCCGGTGGGCTCGGTCGATGGCCTGTTTCTCGGCGGCAGGGTTCCACCAGGGGTCAAAAAGAATGACGTAGTCTGCGGCGGTTAGGTTAATCCCTACACCCCCGGCCTTCAAACTTAAGAGGAAGATGCGAGTATCGCCGTCCTCTTGAAAACGCTGAATCTCGGCTGTTCGATCTTGGGTAGCGCCGGTTAAAAGGGCAAATCCCCAGGAACGACGGCGGCATTCCTGACCTATGGCCTCGAGACTCCCCAAGAACTGGCTAAAAATAAGAACCTTGTGGTTCTCGGTCAGAATTTCTTCCAAGAGTAATAAAAGTCCCTCCATTTTTGCACTCGGAACTCGGTGGTATTCGGGACCGGCAATTGGCGGATGAATCGCCAACTGCCGGAGCTTTAGCAGGAAACGGAAGATCTCGATCGTAGCTTTTCCCCGATGGGCGGGCTTCTTTGGAGCTAAATCGGTTTCATCGGTAGTTTCGGAATCTTCCTCGGGCTCCTCAAAGATACCAAGAATTTGATCTCGAAACTGATCTCTCTGTTGGGTGTAGTAGCCGGCTTGAACTTCGTCCATTTCGCAGTAGTGGACGATAACTTCTTTGGCCGGCAAGTCGTCGAGAACCTGGCCCTTCGTTCGGCGTAAAATGAGGGGGCCCACCAACTCTTTAAGCTCATCGAGTACTCCCTGGTCCCCCTGCTTTTCGATTGGCAAAAAATATCGGTTATAGAACTCCTTCGCAGTACCCAGAAGCCCGGGATTTAAAAAGTTCATTTGGCTCCACAATTCCATGAGGGTGTTTTCAATCGGCGTACCGGTCAGACTCAGACGGTGCAAACTTCGAAGACTCCGAACTGCCTTGAATACCTGGCTGTAGTAATTCTTAATCGAGTGGGCCTCGTCGAGGATGAGGTAGGTAAACTCCTGGTCGAGGAACAGGTCTACATCATTACGCAGGGTGTGGTAACTCACGAGAACCAAGTCGGCCCGGGCAAAATGGTCGGCATCCTGGGTGCGATCGGCCCCCGAGTGACGCAAGACCTGCATGGATGGGGCGAAACGCTCGACCTCGGCCTCCCAGTTTCCCAGGGTTACGACCGGCGCAATAAGGAGAAAGGGGCCGGTAACCCCCCTCTCTCGCATAAACAACAGAAGGGCAATAGTCTGCAGGGTCTTACCTAATCCCATATCGTCCGCAAGGCATGGATTCAAATTATTTTCGTGCATGTACACCAGCCAATCCAGCCCCTTGTGCTGGTAAGCTCGAAGTTGAGCCTGGAGGCCCTGGGGCACCGAAACCCGGGGAAGCAGATCATGATCTTTGAGAACCTCCAGAGCGTGCCGCCGCCCAGACCAATCGATTTCCGCCCCCTCTTCTGCCACCCGAGCGTTCTCGTAGATAGCATCGATCAGGACTAGATTGGCCGCACTGGACTGGAGAGCCCCGTCTTCGGTCATACCCTGGCGTCGTAAATACTCCAGTCGCCGGAGGTCTTTTTGCCCCAACAGAACGTACTCAGCTCCACGGACCACCATGCCGTAGTTCTTTAGCCCTTCATCGATAGATAGCTGATCCGGACCTACCTGGCCCGTACCACGACTCATCGACCAACCGGTGGACAGAGCCCCACCAGGCAGACCGTCGCCGGTATCATCAACCTCTACCTCGGCCTTAACCCCAAACCAGTCCATGTTCTGTTGAATGGCAAACCGCAATTCCTTGGCGATGCGGACCTTACGCTTTTCTACCCGTATTTCGACTCCCTGGGCCATGAGCTGCCCAGCCTGGACGTGGAGAAAATCGTTGATCGGGAGGCGAATTTGCAAATCGGCCTCCCGGTTTCCGGTTATTGCTGCGGCGTAGTAACCTCGTTCGTACACTACCAGGTCGCCGAGGATTCGAACCAGATCGTGAACCAGGCTGGCCTCGGCATCTAAGTTCCTCTGGATGAGGAGAAGCTTTTCTCCCGGCCCAGAAATCTGAAAGCGAAGGGCCTTTTCTTGGTACGAGGGCTCCCAGGAACGGTACCGAAACGACAGATACACCTCGGTTCCCCGATTATTCCCTTGTAACGAGACAATAATTCGGGGCATGGGGCAAATGATCCCCTCATCTTCCCCGGATATTTCCAAGTCAATTCCCCCAATCCCCTCAAGGGCCGTTTCGATTTCTAAGACCCTTTCCCGGGAGACCACCAAATTTCCCGAACCAAAAAAGGAGCGAAGAAAACGTATTTCTCGGTACCAACTTTCGCCATAAATAAGCCAATTCCGGTCTTTCTCGTACCAATAGAACTGACCATCTTCGTCCCAAAAGGTAAAGGCCCCCCTAAGGGTCAGGGGGCGGCCACCGTAGTCGAAGTTCCAAACAAGCATTGGAAAATAGATCGAATCATCACCATCGTCGCGGATCAATCGAAGGGTAAGCTGGGCTACCTTTACTACTTTCGCGGGAATAGAATTTCCCGGCCAATGAACCGGGAGTCGTAAGCCCCGATACTGGTCCTCCTCGGCTAATTCAAGAGTATCAAATAGCCGAATCAGATCGTGTACCCCTACCTTCGTTCCTTGGGCTTCAGACTTCACCAATAGATCCAGGATTATCTCCACCGCCTCGGGCAATCGACGCTTTAGAATGCCTTCTTTGTAGGGATAAAACCCATCCTCTTCGGGATTCCGCCCCATGAGAACCGGTTCAAGGATGAGACCTTCCTGGTGGGTCACGAGACTAAATCCCAAATGCCGGGCATCGGCAGGAATTGGTCGAAACGGAGGAGGGGGTTGGTCAAAAAGCCCAAGGGATTCCTTCGGCTCCGCCCTCTGTCCTTGGCTCCTACGACTTTTTGTAGAGCTGAATGGATGGAACGGGTTTGAATGCAAAGTTGACAACAGCTCATCGGTAAAAAGACTCATTTGAGAAGTTGGATCTTTAGGGATGTCCTGGGCCCGATCGCTCTCGGGTTCATTGGAGAGTTCGTCATTTCCTTCGCCGTCGAGCTCATCGACTTTTGGGAACTCCCAGTCGGGAGGCAGGAAGTCCTGGTTTTCTAGCTCGAGAAGTAATGCTGCCGCATGGGGACAGGGTCGTAAACTAGGACATTCGCAGGTCCACTCAAAGCCTTTAGGAGTGTAGGCTATCTCGGTCCTGAAGGGCCTACCATCCAGGTCGTACACCAGAGCTTGGGCTCCTCTGTCGGACTTGCGTAGATTTCGAACTCGCCCGTCCTTAAAAAGGATCAGCCCTTGGGCATATCCAGCGCGACGAAAGAATGCAGGAATTTGGCTAGACAAGAAAAGCTGAGAAATTTCCATGGACTGGCTACTTTATCGAATATCCAGAAGAATAGCTACTACCTTTTTCATACATTAATGTTGCCATTTTTATTTTTATATACTTTTATGTATGATATTTTCAATTCCGATCACCCTTGAGACTCGGGTAGAAATATCCTAAGTCCTTTATAGAAAATACTTTACTACTTTTTATTTTTGGTTGGCACGAATCATGCATTATAGGTAACAGAACGAACGCTGGTCTTGTTAAGGCCAGTACCTGCCTCCATATCTTCTCCTTCTTCCTTTCTTTGCCCCATCGGCCCTGTCTTCTTTGGGCCGATGGGGTCTCTTCCTTGACCCAGGGGTTATCCGGTACTACACTGGGCCCAGCTCAAGGAAACCCCATGAAACAAGCGTATGTACTATCGACAATAGTAGTCGCCCTTTTCGGTATCGTTCTGTGTTTTGCTGGTCCCTTTTCGTTCCTGGCCCAGACCCAACTTCTCGTAGTTCCCCCCGAAGCCCTTGGTCTTTCGGCAGACGAACTCCAAAACTTCGAAGATCAACTCTTACAGGAGCTTACTGCCCACAATCGTCATCCTCTGGTAACCTCGGCCAGGTACTCTAACCTCGTTCAAACCCAGGGCGTTACGGGAGACTACAGCTCGGTTGCTGGGGCCCTCGGTGTGAGTCGTATCCTCACCACTTCGATATACCGGGACTCGAGTACCGGAAGAGTAAGTGCCCGAATTGACCTTCTTACGACCCCAGATAAAATTACCCTTGCTTCAATCGAGACTCGGGCAGAAAGTTACGAAGACCTCATCCAAGGTAAATTTACCCAAATCACCGCAAAAGACCACCAAGGCCGTCTGTTACCTGCCCCCGAGAACTCCGATACCTCCCTTTGGGCTCGGTATCTACCCCAACCACCCTGGGGATTTTCTCTACTAAATCTATTGATCTTGGGATATTTTGCCGTACAAATCCTTTTGAGTCTTTTCCTGGGGCGAACGGATATCTTTGCTACAAGCCCCTTAGATGGAATCCGGGTATCCCTTACCGAACCGGAACTTGGGTTTCGGGCCCGGTGGCGCCGGCGAGCCTCTTCGCCCGGTCACCCGGGTCTCGGCGAAGCATCCCGGTGGAACTCGAATCTATCGGCAGATCAATGTCATCCCCTACTCCGACCCCTCCGTTTGAGTAACCCGGGAGATATCATCGAGTTTCTCATTGCCTTTGGAGGACTACTGCTACTTTTTGCTTTGCTCTATGCAGAAAACGCAAACCTGGAATATGTTCGGCGTTTCATAGCTCCGGAGGGAGGAGTAGCGCTAGGTGAAACGGTTACCCAGGCCCGCAACTTCGCCTTACTTCGATTCCTGCCCCTACTCCTCTTGAACCTGGGGGCCTACGGAGCGATTCGTTTTCTGCCCCGAGTGTTACCCCGGGTATGGAAACACAGAACCCTCGCCCAGGATAGAAGTCGAAATCCCCGAAGGCCGATGCACGGCATAAATCGATTCATCTACCGGATTGCGGGGTTTCTCTTTCGTTCGGTCCTCAATATTTTCCGCCTTCCTCGCCCCGAGCATACCAGGATTGAATCCTGGTTAGTTGGAACCAGCCGAGCGTACTCGTTGGAGATAGCGGGCATTCGAAAGTTCTGGATGTGGGTGAGTAGCTACCGCCTTCCCCTTACACTTTTCTCGGCGGTCCTCTACGCTCTCGCCTTTCCGAACGAGTACTTCCTCGATGGGGTCGGATGGCTGGGGTGGATTGCCCTGGTTCCCCTCTTTTGGGTCATAAAGACCTCCCACTTTACCCAAACTCTTTTCTACCTAACAATTTTTGGTGCCTTTCAAGGGGTACTGGTCAACGCCTGGTACAGTACCTATGGGCTTATCGCCCTTCCCTTTGTCACAATTTTTTCTGCTTGGGTATTCTTTGTCTACGCCCTCGTTATGGGAGTACTACGAAACCTGGTATACACCCCGAGAGTTCTGGGACGCCACGACTGGATTTTATGGCCCCTTTCCTGGACACTCTTCGACTATGCCCGATCTCTTGGGTCCGTCGCTTATCCTTGGGGATTTCTTGGGGCCACCCAGTACCAGTTCTCCCAGTTCATCCAAGTGGCAGATGTAACGGGCATTTGGGGAGTTACCTTCTTGGTAGTCCTGGTGAACAGTGTTCTAAGCCACGTTATTTTACCCTATCCTACCCGCCAAACTCCGTGGAATAGTCACCTACCGGTACCAATTACCGCCCGACGACGCCTCCCGGCCCTGGTAACCTCGGTCCTCATCCTTGCAAGCCTCATCTACGGCGAAACAAAAATTCAGCAATACACCGAGGCCCAGAAATCGACCTATCCGGTTCTCTTGATTCAACAAAATATCGATCCCCGTAATCACGAAACAGACATACCCCCCCAAACCCTCATATCCCTCACCCAAACCCAAAACTCCCAGCCGGGCACCCTGGTCCTTTGGCCCGAGGGAGCTCTGGGTCTAGACGATTCGGTTCGAGAAGTCCAGACGATGGTGAACGACGGACAGTTCTATCTTTTGGCCGGTACTACCCGCCGTAAAGAGGTATCTCAGCTCCCGCCGGTCGCCCAGCGCCGTTTTGTCGAAGAAACACCGGCACTTCTGGCCCTGGGCCACGAGTGGGCGGCGACCCGCAAACCCCAGTTCAATTCGGTGATTTCGTTTCTACCAAATGGGGATCCAGGACTAGAGTACAATAAAATTCGTTGGGTACCCTTTAGTGAGCACTTCCCCTACAAGAAAGAACTGCCCTGGATATACCAACTCTTGGACTACTTTAACTCCAGCGACTGGACCCCGGGCTGGGAATATACTCTGTTTCCTACCCCCGCTGGTTTGGTAGCAACGCCGATCTGCTTCGAGGACGTGTTCCCGAATCACCTTCGGCGATTTGTCCTCGAGGGAGCCGACATGTTCGCCGTAGTGTCCAACGATTACTGGAGTTTGACACCGGTTGAAGGCCAACAACACGCTATCCACGGCCTCTTCCGGGCGATAGAAAATCGAGTTCCTATGGTCCGGGCAACTACCAGTGGTCTTACCAGCGTCATAAATCCTCTTGGCACCATTGAGGAATCCTTGGACTACTACGCCAAAGTCACCTTGAGCTACGATGTTCCCGTACTCGAGTCCGGGAACTCTTTTAGACCTGGGCCAACTCTCTACACCCGGTGGGGCGATTGGTTCCCCTTGGTAGCGGGAGGAATATTCCTGATAATTCTCTTGTGGGTACTTCTTTTCCGAACTGTGGAGCTATTGGATGCCGAAGAATAGGAGGCTTAATCCAAAAATCTGGTGGTATTCTCTATCGCTCCAGACCAAGCTTCTGAGTATTTTTTCATTTTTTGTTATCGTCATTTCCCTGTTGAACACCTACACCCTTGCAACTGCCTTCAGCTACCTAGGAACCTTTCAGGGAGATCTGCGTAGAAGTGTAGGAATTCATGCCTTCCAATCGGATTTAGACCAAAGTCACGGGTATTTTGAAAACTACGCCATGAGTGGAAATTCTGAGAACATGGAGCAGTTCTATTCCTCCAGCCCGACACTGTGGGCCCGATGGAACGAAGTAAACCGCGATTCCGCAACCTCTCAAGAGGCTATCTTCGAAATTCGAGCGGCCTACTACGGTCTTAGGGCGTATTTTGAAACCGGCGAAAGTGTCGCTCACCTAGAACCTTCCGGACCTGAATACATTGGGGCATTACTTCGTACCCGTCGAATCTACGACTATTTGCGCGACTACCTGCAAGAACTCCAGCGTATTCGCCTTCGGGAGGGAGCAGAGCTCTTGGAAGTGCAAACCGCCCAGGTAAGGCAAACCCAATGTATAAGTTACGGTAGCCTTATTGCCCTCGCCCTTATTCTGAGTATCATTGGGTCACGATTTGCCAAGTCTTTGAGCCAGCCAATACAAACCTTGGCTACCCGTGCCAGCCAGATTGCCCAAGGAGATCTGACGACCCCAGACATCAACTCGCCCCGGGGAGACGAAATTGGTATCCTCGCCCAGGCGTTTAATAGAATGAATCAGAATATTCACTCCATGGTCGAAAGTCTCAAGGAAAAAGTCGATATCGAAAAACAACTGTTCGAGGACGAACGGAAAATCATAGAAATGAATCGGTCTCTTCGGGAAGCTCAGTTCCTAAATCTCCAGGCCCAAATAAGTCCTCACTTCTTCTTCAATACCCTTAATACGATTAGTCGAATGTCGATGTTCGAGAAAGCCCCCGAAACCCTCAAGCTCATTCAGTCCCTAACGGCGATCTTTCGTTATACCTTGGTAGATCGATCAAAAACCATGGGGCTCAAAGAAGAACTGGAAATCTTAACCGAATACCTGCATATTCAAAAGACTCGCTACGGCGAACGGCTCAGGGCCTCTATCGAGGTAGAGCCCGGACTCGACACTTCACAAATCTACCTACCGGTCTTTTCCCTCCAACCCCTGGTAGAGAATTCTATTAAGTACGCTGTTGAACCTCGGGAAGAGGGGGCTTTAATCGAAGTAAAAATCCATCGGAAAGAGGAACAAGTACTCATAACCCTCTGGGATGATGGTCCAGGGCTATCCTCCGAATCCCAGGCAGGAAGTGGCATTGGGCTTAGAAATGTACAAAGCCGTCTCGAAATGTCCTTTGGACCGGGGTGTTTTGCTATTCATTCTCAACCCGAGGGTGGAACCCTGGTTACCCTGAAGATCCCTGCTACCCAGGAGGAACTATGATAAAGATTCTTTTGGTAGATGACGAAAAAATCGAGCGAGATGCCCTCAGGCTCATTATCAATAAGGGTGTCAACAAACCAATTCACATAGAAGAAGCTACCAACGGCCGAGAGGCCCTATCTCTCTTCCAGAGTTTCGGCCCCGACATCGTCTTCATGGATATAAAGATGCCCGGAATAAACGGTCTGGAAGCAGCAAAAACCATTCGTTCTCAAAATTCCGATACCCGAATCGTCTTTATTACCGCCTTCCACGAATTCGACTACGCTCACGAAGCGATTCGTATTGGGGTCGATGACTACCTGATTAAACCAAGTAGCGAAGCACAAATTGTTAGTCTGGTAGAAAAAATGGTATCCGAAGTCGACGTTCAGAGGCGAGAAAAAAATCAAGCCCATACCGACGACCTGAGACTTTCGGCCCTAACCGAACACCTAGCCCAGGAGTTTGTGTATCACCTTTTTCTGCGAGGAATAGAAAAGGACAAGTTTGCCAACTACCTTTCCCTCTTATCGATTCCCTTTGTCTCCGGCTACGGAGGTATTCTAGAGCTCGACTACGAAAGCTACCCTATTCGAGTCGAGTCGGAGTACCAGAAAAAAATTCTTCAGCGCCGCTGTGCTTCGGTAATAACCGCAGAAATGAAAAGACAGAACCATCTTTGTTATTGGAACTTCGATCTTTCGGACCCCTACTTTCTCTTGGCTCTTCCAAGGGAACCAACAATCGACGGGCAGCCCACCGACCTACTTCACCAAATCCAGGAACGAATTCGACATGAATTCACTATCCAGGCTCGAATCTACCTAGGTCCAGAATTTTCTGAACCTTCCCAAGCCCTACGCTCCTACGCCCGAGCGCGAAGGAACACATCGCCGATCCCCAGAAGCAAACGCCTGCTAAAGCCCGGTTTTGAAGACCAGGTCAAACACAGTCTGCTCCAATCCGATAAGGAGGCTTTCCAGACCCTATTAGACGAGCTGGTTACAGGAATTCGAGAATCGGAACAAGACTACCTTTCCCTACGAACAGAAATTGTCGACCTATCCCGAGTTCTTAATCACTTTTTTACCTCCCGTCTCGCCGGAGGTGGCGACCGCATTTCCGATGAAGCCCTTTTGGTAGCCCCAGACCAGACTGCACTCATCGCCCAGGTTACGGTATTTTTTCGGGAACTTTATGGGGGAATTGAGACCGGTATCGAAAGCCGATCGAGTCAGAACCTCGATCCCCTTTTGGCCTACCTAGGAAAGAACTTTCATCGAGACCTGAGCCTCGAGCAGGCCGCATCCATGGCCAGGCTGTCGGCTTTTCACTTTACCAAGGTATTTAAGCAAGTAACCGGAACCACCTATGTCGACTACCTCACTCGCCTCCGCATAGAAGAGGCATCGTACCTCTTAGAAAATACGCCAAAATCTATAACCGAAGTTGCCGAAGCGGTAGGGTATCGGGATCCGAACTATTTTTCTCGTGTGTATAAAAAATGGACTGGCCACCCCCCCACGAAAATTCGCAGCAAGATAATCCAGATACCTCAGAATAATCCAGATTCGATCCTCTAAAACTGTGGCCTTTCCGAGAAAAATCGAAAAATTGTGCGGAAATTCGCAAAATCTCCTACCCCACAGGTTTCAAAAGTCCTCTCATAATGATGGAAACCACAAAAGGAGTGAGTTATGAAAAAACGAATTCTCGCAATTCTTCTCGTGCTTGCAGCGTTCTCGTTTGTCTTCGCTGGCGGACAAAGCCAAACCCCCGGTGAAACCTCGGCAACCCCAGCAGCCCCGGATGCCCAACCAATAGTGATGCGCCTGGCCGAAACCCACGCAGCCGACTACCCAACAACCTTGGGTGACAAAGAGTTTGCCCGGTTGGTTGAAGAGCGAACCAATGGCCGAATTAAGATTGAAGTATACCCCGGAGCCCAGTTGGGTGAAGAGCGCGCCGTTATCGAGCAGGTCCAATTTGGCGCCATCGACTTTACCCGGGTAAGTATTTCTCCCCTGTCTGCCTTCTCCCGAAACTTCGATGCCTTACAAATGCCCTTCTTGTACCGAAATGCCGACCACATGTGGCAGGTACTCGACAGCTCAATTGGTGACGAGTTCTTGGCCAGCCTTGAGCCCGCGGGCTTTGTTGGACTTGGATGGTACGACTCGGGTGCCCGGAGCTTCTATAACTCGGTACGACCTATTCGAACCGTTGCTGACCTGGCGGGCCTCAAGATTCGGGTACAAGAAAGTGAACTGATGGTTGGACTCGTCCAAGCCCTCGGAGCAGTTGCGACCCCAATGCCCTTCGGTGAAGTGTACAGTGCTCTGCAAACCGGCGTAATTGACGGGGCAGAAAACAACTGGCCCAGCTACTACTCAACCAGCCACTACGAAGTAGCAAAATACTTTACCCTGAACGAGCATACCCGGGTACCTGAAATTATCATCGGTAGCAAAATCAGCATGGATCGCCTAACTCCAGCTGACCAAGCGATTATCCGCCAAGCTGCCAAAGACAGCCAAGCCTACCAGATTCAAAAATGGTCGGACTATGAGGGTGTGGCCGAAGCTGCTATAAGGGCTAATGGAAACGAAATTACCCTGCTTTCCAGCAATGCCGAATTCCAGGCCGCTATGGCTCCTCTCTACGCAAAACTCACCCCTGAACTGCAGGCGGTAGTTGAAAGAATTCGCGCCGTAGGACGATAATTCTAGGTAAAGCATTCCAGGCCGGGTGCTTCCCTTCGGGGTGCCCGGCTTTTTTTTGCCCGAAAACCTGCCCAAGGAGGCCTGGAGATGGGAAAAAATCCCGAAATAGTTAAAAAAATTTCCCGGGTGGTCGATTTCATCCAAATAGCAGGGGTCTACGTGTCCATGTTATTTCTGGTAGCCATGACCATCATTATTTCGGTGAACGTTGTCCTACGGTATGGATTCAATTCTGGCCTTCAGTGGGCCGAAGAAATTGCTAAGGTACTGGTGGTATGGTTCACCTTTTTGGCCCTAGCGTTGGGTGTAAAACAAAATCTGCATATAAGTATTCAGGTGCTACCCCGATCTTTGCCTCGCTGGGTAAACCGAATTCTCGATATTCTCAAAGATTCGGTCATTCTGATTGTGGGGGTCATAATGATTATCTACGGCTGGGATTTGGTTCAATTCTCGTCCCGTTCAATCATGCCCGCAACCGGGCTACCGGGTTCGTTTCTCTACATTGTCATGCCTATAGCCGGGGTCATTATTGTCATAGAATCGCTCATGGACCTATTTCAGGTTCACTCATCCTTAGAAAATTTCGATACCCTCATGGGAAAAGGAGACGAAGATGCCTAATCCCGCAACCGGCTCTACTCTACTCTTAGGCCTCTTTTTGATCTTACTCGTCTTGCGGGTACCTATTACCTTTGTTTTGGCGATTTCTTCAATCGTTACCGCCCTTTATTTGAACATCCCCCTCCTTGCCATCGTTCAGCGCATGGCCCAAGGGGTCAACTCCTTCTCTCTGTTAGCGATTCCCTTCTTCATCCTCGCCGGCGAAATTATGAGCCAAGGGGGAATATCAAACCGTCTCATTCAGTTTTCAAATATTCTGGTTGGACGGGTTCGGGGAGGATTGGCCCAGGTAAACGTCTTGGCCAGTATGTTCTTTGGGGGGATTTCGGGCTCTGCTGTCGCCGATGTTTCTTCCATCGGTACCATGCTCATACCAATGATGAAGAAAAAGGGCTACGACGCCGACTTTTCGGTCGCAATTACGGTTACCAGTGCGTGCCAGGGGGTCATAATTCCTCCGAGCCATAACATGATTATCTACGCCCTGGCGGCAGGGGGCGTATCGGTTGGCCGCCTCTTTCTGGGTGGCTTTGTTCCCGGTGTAATGCTCGGCCTGGCCCTCATGATTATTAGCTACGTCATCGCGGTAAAACGAAACTATCCAAAAGAAGACAAAGTCAGCCTCAAAGAGGCCCTCAAAGTTTCAAAGGATGCCTTTCTCGGTCTTTTTACCGCGGTTATTATTATAGGCGGGGTCATTATCGGAATTTTTACCGCAACCGAATCTGCGGCAATTGCAACGGTCTATGCGTTCGTCATTACCTTCTTTGTCTACAAAGAAATTCCCTTATCGCGGTTCAAGGGGATTCTCTACGCTTCTCTACGGACCCTGGCGATGGTCATGGGGCTCATTGCCGCCGCCAGCGCCTTCGGATGGCTCATGGCCTTCTTACGAATCCCCGAATCGGCAACACGCCTTCTCTTGTCTATTACGGACAACCGTATTGTACTCCTGCTCCTCATCAATGTGCTCTTGTTGGTTCTTGGAGCAATTATGGACATGGCCCCCCTCATCCTTATTACTACCCCAATCCTCTACCCAGTAGTTGTGGGATCCCTAGGAATGGATCCGGTCCAGTTTGGGGTCATGCTCATACTCAACCTCGGAATTGGGCTCACAACCCCGCCGGTAGGTTCTGCCCTTTTTGTGGGATGTGCGGTAGGAAGAATCTCTATCGAGCAGGTCACGAAATCCCTTCTCCCCCTATGGGGAACTATGATTATTGTCCTTTTGATGGTAACCTTTATTCCTGACCTGGTTATGTTTGTTCCTAACCTGATTATGGGACAATAAGGAGCCCTTGAATGAATACAAATCCTGTTATTGCCACCCTCGGTCGCCGTCTTCGCCTTGGTGTTATTGGTGGTGCCCCGGGGAGCTTTATTGGCACAATCCACCGGGTTGCCGCTCGGATGGACGACCGATACGAATTGGTTTGTGGGGTTCTTTCGTCCTCCCCCGACCGAGCCCGGTCTCTTGGAATAGAAATGGGTTTCACCGATAAACGACACTACTCCACCGTCCAGGAGATGTTTGATACCGAGGCAGCTCGCCCGGACGGTATCGACGTAGTAGCAATTATGACTCCCAATGATAGCCATTTTGTCTACTCGATGGCTGCCCTCGAAAAAGGTATCGATGTCATCTGCGACAAACCCATGACCAATACCCTCGAAGATGCCCGAGCCCTAGCGGCAAAGGTCGACGAAACCGGGCTCGTATTCTGCCTTACCCATAATTATACCGGCTATCCTTTAGTACGCCAGGCGAGGGCGATGATAACCGCCGGAAAGCTGGGCGATATTCGTTTGGTACAGGTCGAGTACGTCCAGGGAGGTAGGGCAAAACCCTACACGCCGGAACCGGGAACGCCAAGGTCGTGGAAGTTCGATCCGGCAATTTCGGGCCCCTCCTTAGTAATGAGCGATATCGGTTCCCACGCCCATAACCTGTTGCGATTTGTGACCGGGTTGGAGGTAGCAGAAGTTATGGCCGATGTTGGGCACGCAGTCCCCGATCGGGATGTCCACGACTTTGCCGGTGCCCTTTTACATCTGTCCAATGGAGCCCACGGGGTGTTCTGGGTTACCCAAGCTGCAGCGGGGGTAGAAAATAGCCTAAAATTCCGTATTTCTGGAAGCCTCGGTACCCTAGAATGGAGCCAAGAAATTCCCCAGCGGTTGTACTGGAATCCCCTCGATGACCCGGCCCAGGTACTCACCCCAAACGGGCCCGGTAGCCTTCCCCTATCGACCCGGAGCTGCCGAATTGTAAAGGGCCACCCCGAAGGTTTTCCCGAAGCTTTTGCGAACCTCTACTCCGACGCCGCCGAGGTTATTGCTGCCCGGCGGGCTGGCACTACCCCCGATCCCCTGGCCCGGGTATTCCCAAACCACCACGACGGAGTACGGGGGCTCGAGTTTACCTACCGGGTACTGGAGTCCTCTGAATCGGGCTCCTGGGTCAAGGTCACCGACTGAGCGTCGATAGTAAAGAACATCATCGATTGATCCAGATCCTGGGCCAGACCAGCAAAATTCTCGGCAATTCCACTGAGTTCCTCAGAAAAGGTTGCGTTTTTCTGCACTACCTGATCGAGAGCTTGTAGAGCGGTAGATATTTGGGACACTCCCGATTCTTGTTCGTTGACCGCAACACTAATGTCTTCGATGAGTAAGGCTGTTTTTTGCGATGACTCGACGACCTCCTGGATCTTCGCCCCTGCTTCCCCGGCGATCTCGGTGCTGCGTCCGGCTAGGTCTTGAATCTCTTCTGCTGCGGAGTTGCTGCGCTCTGCCAGCCTTCGAACTTCGTTGGCTACGACCGCAAACCCTGCCCCGTGTTCCCCTGCGCGAGCTGCCTCGATTGCAGCATTTAAGGCGAGTAAGTTTGTCTGCCGAGCAATTTCTTGAATGACCGAAATTTTCGAGGCAATTTCTTCCATAGCATCAACGGTTAGTCGCACAGCCTTGCCCCCGTCTTCGGCGGTGAGCGCAGCTTTTCGGGCCATAGATTGGGTGTTCCGAGCCCGGTCTGCGGTCTGGGCAAGGGTGCTATTGAGTTGTTCGATCGAGGCGGAAACTTCTTCTAGGCTACTGGCCTGCCGGCTGGCACCGTCGGAAAGTTCTCCAACTGCTGAAGAAAGCTCGCCACTTCCCCGTTGAACCTCTCCAGCCATTATTTGAGCTGAACCAATTTTTTCCGAGAGGGTCTCGAGGGTACCGTTCACGTCCCGGGAAAGAACCTCGAACTCCCGAGTACCGAAGGTAGCTAATCGACCCGAAATATCACCCTGATGCACCCGCCCAAAAAGTTCGACCGTACTTTGAACTGGTTTGTCGACCGCATTCATCACAAATATAAAGAGGATAAAGAGCGAAAGGATTACGACTCCAAGGCCAATACCGATGGTTAGAAAGATTACCTGATTAAGTTGCACCAGCTCGTCGGTTATATCGATAGGAATAAGAATTGCCCCGGGAGCGTCACCCCGAAAATCTAAGAGAGGAGTATAGTACACTAATTCCGTGCGCCCACCGGGTAGGGATTGTTGTTGAATTTCTGGTTTGAGGGAACCTACGACTCGAGCAATAGCCTCCTGGTCGATTTGATTGAGTTCCCGACTTCCCGAGGATGCAAGAAGCTCGAATCCCCCTTCATTACTTTCTAAGGTCAGGTAAGCGTCGAAATTATTCTGGGTCGTCAGAGTCCCAATGAGGGCGTTATTAATTGCCATTCCAATTTCGAGGCTACCGATATGGCCTGTAGATCCAAAAACCGGAACAACTCCGCGGATTCCTGCCCCATACACCCCAATATCGAGGCCCACCTGGGGTTCTAAAGTTCTATTGGTTTCGACAATGGTGGGGCGAACCTGACTGAGGTCGTCACCAAAACTACTGAGACCATGAAGCCTAAGAAAGGCGGTGGCTGGAGCTAGGTGAAACTGAAACTGCGAGACATTAACTTTCTCTTTAATTACCTCAAAATAGGGGAGCATGAGATCTTGTAGAGCCTGCCGGTCTCGAGACTCGAAGACCCTTTGAACTTCGGGCATTTCCGATATCCACAAGGATAGGCTATAGGCCTGGCGCGCTCGCTCATCGAGAAGGTTTCGTACCAGGGCTGCATGACTTTCGGCGTTTGCTGCCTCGGTCTGGGTCAAGTTTGATCGTTGTTGGAGGGAGTAAAAAATGAGGGCTGTTGCAACAACTAGAAAAAACACGACAAGAATAAGAACCATGAGCCTTACTTTTAGAGATTGTTTCATAGAATGAACCTACCTCCAATAATTCTAAAACAGGTAGGCTTTAAATGCCAGGGTCCTTCCCTTTCGACTCGTTGCCCTAGATACAATGCTTGATTTCCCAGGGCAAGCTACTATCCCGTTGAGGTCGGTGGTAATATCTTTTTGCAAGTTTCGCTCCTCGGGGTATACTATTGGTCAGGGGTACAACGATGCAGGTTGAAACTACTTCCCACGAACGAATCGGGGAATTCTTGGTCAAAATAGGGGCCATGACCGACACCCAGCGAAACACCGTCCTGGAACTCCAGAACCAAGATCCCCGAAAAAAGTTCGGTCAAATTGCCTTAGAAATGCGCTTCGTCAACGAAGGTGCTATCGACACCTTTATTGGACACCGGCTTTAGCGGTTTCGCTTCTTGTTACCCGGGGCGACAAAAATCCCTGAACCAGAAGCTGACTCAAAACCCCTCGGGCAATTATTGCGGCGTAGGTGGAAAAGTTCTCTTTTCGATAGTGGGATGCTAACCCCTCTCGCCGGGCTATCTGTATCACGTAAGTCCGAAGTCCCTGCTCGACAACCAAGCCTAATTCCTGATGCAAACCCCTCTTTTTGCCTTCTTCGGAGGTATAATCACCAAGAACCAAGGAAACAAAATCGATCTTCGACGCAATCATTTTTCGCACAAGGAAAAATCTCCTAGAGGTCTCAGAGTCCTTCGGGACAGGAGCCAAAATTGTCTCGTAAGACCGGGAATCGGGAAAATCGCCGTATAGCTTGTAGACCATTTCGCTATAGTCTAACAGGGCTTTGGATAGGTTTTCTGGGGTTAAAACCGATTTTTGGGACACCCGGCGGTCAAGAAGCTCCTTGTATCCTTCAGTAGCAACATCTTCGATAAGGTGAAGGTAGGAATCCACCACAAGGTCGGCCTTGTTCCGATAGTAGGTGTAGAGGGTTCGTCGCTCAAGGCCCACCCGATCGGCGAACTCGCTCATAGTAATCGCGGCCATTTCGCCTTTGTACTCGAGTAAGGCCCCCACCTCGAGAATTTGCCGTCGTTTTAGCCGGCGGGTCCGAGACTCGTCGTAATAGGAGAGTATCGAGGACAATTTCGAAGGATCGTTCAATCTCTTAGGCACCACAATTTCTACTATCCCCTAAAAAGCTTTTTTCGAAAAGAATCCCTCACCACGTGGGCACAGTTGTACCCTGGGGCCCCAAAAATGCCCCCGCCGGGATGCATTCCCGCGCTGGCCAGGTACAAGTTCTTAGGCCCGGCCTGGTAGTTGGCAAACTCCGGCAGGGGCCGGTTCATGAACATTTGGTCAATAACCATCTCTACGTGCATAACGTTGGCATTCGGCATGTTGTGTTTATCGGCGATGACCTTGGGGGTCTGAATATAGGTGTCGCGGACCATCTCTTTGGTTCCCGGGGCGAACCCTTCGACGACATTCAACAGTTTTTCGTATTCTCTCTTGGTGATTGAATTCCAGTCCAGATTATCTCGTAACTTGTACGGGTAGTACTGGCCCCACACAAACATAGTGTGTTTACCCGGAGGTGCCAGGGTCGGATCGATGGCACTAAAGGTCATGACCACCGCCGCCGGGTTCTCCGAAGGATTCCCTTTCAGGTAATCGGCGTAGGCGTCGTTCAGATACTGGGTGGTGGGGCACAGAAGCTGCAGTCCCCGGTGCAATTCGCCGTTGGAATAGCCGTTCACCCGGTACTGGGGCAGGCCATCCATGGCACACCGCAGAACCATGCCAAAGCCATTGCCCACGTGGACATCATCGATTCGTTTCCCTAAGGCCGGTGGGGTCCAGTCGGCCAACAGGTCCTTGAAGGTCACCCACAGATGGGCGTTGGAAATAATCCGGCTGGCGGTATACCCGGTGCCATCGTGGAGTTCGACCCCCTCGGCCCGCCCGTCGTTGACCACGATCCGTTTGACCTCGGAATTGGCCATGACCTTGCCCCCGTGGTCCTCGATGTGTCGAGCCAGGGCCTGGGTTAACATGCCGCTGCCCCCCTTGGGTCGGGCGGGACCGTGCTTGTGAATCAGCGAGTGCCAGCCGATAAACTCCGCCGAAGCCGCGTCGGTGGGTGGTGGTCCACTCTGGGCGCCCCACCAGGCGAGGGCGGCCTTTAGCTTGGGTGACTCAAAACTGGTATCCAAAAGTCGTCCGTAGCTGGTGAGCAAAGACCGAATCATATCGTCTCGCTCCACCTTGCCCTTGGTAATCTTTTTCCCCGCAAAACTGCGAATAAGGTTCATTCCCGTAGGAGGCTTCAAAAACGCCTCAAAGACCCCCTCGTTCAGGGGCATCCAACGCTTAATAAAGGCTCGATAGTTGTCGGCGTCGTTGGGGGAGATTTTGGCAATACTCTCGCAGGTCTTGTCCAGGTCCTCGTAGAAGGCGATTACATCGCCGTCCTCGAAGGGGGCGGACATAAAGGGATCCAGGGGGATGTACTCCAGGCCGTACTTGGCCAGGTTCAGGTCTTTGACGATTGGGGTATGGTGGATCATAAAGTGGGCCGATCCACCCACGTCCAGCTTGTAGCCCCCGAACATTTCTTCGGTACACACCGCACCGCCGATGGTGTCCCGCCGTTCTAAGACGAGTACTTTGTACCCCCACTGGGCCAGGTATGCCCCGGCCACCAGGCCGTTATGGCCACTTCCTACAATTATTACGTCTGCATCCATGAGTGTAAGTATCGCGAAGGCCTGGGGAAAAATCTACCTGTTTTTCATTGGCCCAGGGACCGATGCAAGGTAAAGTCGCTGGGAGTCTCATTCATTAGGAGATTATACGTCGACTTTTATCACTTGGTAATTCTTCCTCGCCTTTTCTGCGGCAAAGACAATTTCGTGGCTATAGATCGAGTTTTCTACACTGCTTTTTATGCGGGACTGATCATTGTGCTCCCAGGCTCCGAGGAATGCGTCCATCAAACCGAAATCACCGCCACCGTGTCCGCCCGCCGCCGTCGCATCCCCAACATCCAAATACTCCTGAACCCATTGGTTATGGAAAAAATCGAAGGTTCGAATCGTGCTTCCATCGGTTTCTATCATACCTCGGGTGCCATAAATACTCGTTTTCCTATCCGATACATCAGAAAAGGCCGTCAGAGTAAGGTTGGCAGTTTTTGCTGACCCAAACTCCAAGTTTACTACCTGATTATCAACGACATCGTTAGGTGAATCCCACACGCATTTGCCGTAGGGCCCTTCAACGAGGGCATAGTCCAGCAACGCTTGATCCATTCCCTCTATGACCGTATCCAAGGGCCATACCCACTCTCCCTTATCAAAAAGCTGCTGGTAAAAGCGCTTTGCGGAAAAAGGACAGGATGACTCAACAGGACATCGGACACAACGGTCTGCAGCCTTTGGGGGCCTCGACTTTGGTGTAAAATGATTCAATCTTCCGAAGGAGGATACATACCGAACGTCCCGGCCCATAAGTTCCAAAATCCAATCGATATCATGACAAGCCTTGGCTAACAACAGGGGGCTACTCGATTTCTCGCTTTGCCAATTACCCCGAACATAGGAGTGGGCAAAGTGCCAGTACCCTATTGGTTCGGTTCGTTGAATCGAAACGATTTCGCCAATTTGCCCATCGTGGACCATATTCAGTAGCCGGTTAGTTAAGGGCGCATAAAGAAGCACGTGACCCAAGGCGAAAAATACCTTCGATAGGTTAATAGCTTTGTAAATTTCTTGGAGTCCGTGGGAATCGACGGCCATTGGCTTTTCCAAGAGGATATGCCACCCAACCTTCGCGCAAGCTACAGTCGGCTCCACATGAACCCGATCGGGAGTCGCTATAACTACCCCATCTAGGTCCGGTGAATCCTGGATCATTTTTTGCCACGACTCGTATTGTCGTTGAGGAGGAACGCGAAATCGATTTTCGAAATAGGTTCTCCGAGATGGTAAGGGGTCGGCAATCGCTCGAATCGATAGACGGTCTGGGTACAGATTAGCAAACTCGCTATAAGCCCTTCCCCGATTTCCGCCACCGATGACACCAAGCTTAAAAGGTCGTTTGCTCATCCTTTTACCGCCCCTGTTCGTATTCCATCGACAATATATTTCTGAAGGGCGAGAGAAAAGGCTAAAATTGGAATCATACCTAAGACCAGGGTCGCTAAGGCGTAATCCCATCGATTTGTGTATTGACCGAAGAAGCTAAATATCGCCAGAGGAATCGTATGGAGACTTCGGTTTGAAAGAAAGAGCAAGGGCAAGAGAAAATCGTTCCAAATAAGAAGGGTCTGAAGTATGACTACGGTAATCGTAATCGGCTTTATAAGCGGATGGACGAGGGAAACAAAGAGCTGAAGAGGATTGCAGCCGTCGATAATGCCGGACTCTTCGATTTCGATAGGAACCGAGCGGATGTACCCGTGGTAAAGAAATACCGTAAAGGGTGCACTAAAACCTAAATACACGAGGATGAGGCCAAATCGGGAGTTCAGGAGACCCAAGGTTGTCGCCAACCGCATGAGGGGAATCATAAAGGACTGAAACGGAGTAATCATCGCAATGACAAATACGTAAAAAAGTAGCAGAGTGAACCAGTTTCTATTTCGTACAATCCACCAGGCAGCGGCACTCCCGGTAATAACCAACAAAACCAAGGAGACACTCGTAATGAATAAAGAATTTCCAAAGACCCGTAGAAATGCTACCCGCTCGAAAGCTACTTGATAGTTTTGCCACATCCACTGGGATGGAATTGACGCCGCATTCGTCAAAATTTCACCAAAGGGCTTAAAAGAGTTGACAAGTACAAAATAGAACGGCGACACAAAGAGAACGGTGACTAAAATCATAGCGACCTGAAGTACAAATAATGAGAAGGTCATTTTCTTAGTTTTCATCCGTCGATCTCCCTAGATTTTGTGAACCGTACCTGAGCGTAAGTAATTGCCCCAACCACAATGAAGTAGATGAGCGATTTCGCAGCTCCCCTACCAAAGTTGCTGTAGGCAAAAGCCTCGCGGTAAATGTTGAGGGCTACGGTTTCGGTGGATCGAAAGGGTCCCCCGGCCGTGAGAGAAAGAACGATGTCGAAACTCTTAAATGTCCAGGATAGAACGAGAAAAAAACCCACGGTTATAGCCGGCATCGAGAGGGGCAAGATAATATTCCAAAACATTCGTAACGGGCGAACTCCATCGATTTGAGCTGCCTCGAGAATCTGAGTGTCTATGTTTTTTAGGTGGGCTACGTAGATGATGAGAAGATACCCTACCGACTGCCAGGTATAGACTATGACTAGTCCCCAAAAACCCGTTTCGGGAGTTCCAAGCCAGGCTTGGTTAAAGAAGTCAAATGAGGTCAGGTCTCCAAGGGCTTGAAAACCATTAATCAATATGAACCTCCAGACAAAACCCAGGAGTACACCCCCGATCATGTTCGGGAGGAAGATGAGTGTCCGCATTACTTCCGCGCCTTTCAGTGGCCGAATTAGAATAAGGGCAAGGCCATAGGCGACGAAGTTCGTAAGGAAGAGGGTCACGACCGTAAATTGTAGGGTAAACCAAAAGGAGCCAAGAAATTGGGGATCTTCGTTGAGTATGTATCGAAAATTTTCGAACCCAATCCATACTGGATTAGCCCGAACGCCGTTCCATTCGGTAAAACTGTAGTAGATGCCCGAAAGAAAAGGAAAGAGGACGATCAAGAAGAAAAAAAACGCTGCGGGGCCCAGAAAAAGTAAGGCCATAAATGAGCGGGTGGGGTTAGGTGTAATCATAGAATAGGATACTTCCTTGGGTAACAGACCAAAAGAGAATTCCGAAGGTCCTTCGGAATTCTCTTGTTCTTTTGTAAGGTATTAAACTATTGACTCAAGCGTTTCCAAGACTCGTCCATCGCTTGGAGCATTTCAGGATAGGTTAACCTACCTGCTACGTAACGCTGGGTGTGTTCAGCAAACTCGTTGTACATGCCCGCGGGCCAGGTCGAGAAATTCCAGGGTATCGTCTTGTTTTCGCCCGCATATTTTTGAATATCCTGACTCAATCCACCGGTAAAACCCGGTTCCATATCGTAGAACGCCGGAATGTAGCCGAATCGTTCGCCAATATAAGAGCGTCCGAAATCCGAAGTGACCATCCAATTGAGAAAGTCTAAGGCTTCTTGCTGGACGCTCGATTGGTTGTTCACTACCCAGTAGAAGGGCACACCTACGGGAAGACGATCGGAGAATGTGGCATTGTTGTTGATAGGAATAGGCAAGAATCCTACCTCAGCATTCGAATTTGAAGCGTAGATATCGAGTTCTTTCCAGTTACCCTGCTGAACCATAGCCACTTCTCCCGAGTTAAATAGGGCCATTTGGGCATTATGGTCGGTGGTTAATGGGTTGGCGTTGCTATATTCGATGGTCAAATCGAAGAGATCTTGGAACGACTGAAATAAGGGGTTCTCAGCCATCGTAGCCGAACCGTTACTCAAAGACTCGACAAAAAAGGCAGGATCATCCTGGAAAGCGAAGGGAATGTTCATAAGATGCATTCCGATGACCCACCACTCGGAATATCCGTTTCCGAAAGGGGTTACTCCGATAGCTTCGAGCTTTTCGGCAGCAGTGCGTAGTTCCCCAATCGTTTTCGGTGGAGTTGAGATGCCCGCTTGGGAAAAAATTTCTTTATTATAGATAAACCCATACCCTTCGAGATTGAAGGGCATACCCATCAGTTTTCCGTCAAAAGTTAGTGGCGCCCGGGCAGATTCGAAGGTGTTTGATACCCAAGGTTGATCGCTCAGATCTGTTAGGTACTCATCAAAGGTACGAGCAAGTGACGGCCCGTCAACAACAAAGATGTCTGGACCACTCCCCGATGCGAAACGAGTTTTTAGGGCAGTAACCCAATCACTGGCTCCACCTACCGTCTCGACAACCAATTTTACATTCGGATTTACTCGAGAGTATTCCTGGGAGATTTCTTCCCACTGTTCAATTTGATCAACCTTGAAGTGAAAAAGGTTAATTTCCTTGACCGAACTTGTGCTCTGACTACCACCAGCAATCAACGGTAATCCCAGCAAAGCGATAGTTGAAACTACGAGTAACAACTTTCTTATCATGACTTCCTCCTTAACAAACAGTATGTTATGTTTGTTGTGTCAACTTACTTTAATTCGATTCGATGGTTCTGTCAACTTTTTTCATAAACGTCGGGACTATTTTGTAGTATTTCGGTAATCTCAAAGAGGAGAAAGTATCGGATATGGGTTATCAAAGTGAACAAAAACAAAAAAACCTTTCTCTCATACTACAAAAAATTCATACAGACCATGCTATTAGCAGGATTGATATCGCAAAAAGTTTAGAGGTTGACCGGTCGACGGTAACCGGTATTATACCGGGGCTCATCGAAATAGGTTTGGTAGTAGAAAAACCTCAGCCGCCTTCAGGCAAGGAGGGCCGCCCGCCAATCTTGTTAGAGATAAACCCTCAATACGGCTGCGTTATTGGTATTGCTATCCATTTCTATACCTATGCTATGAGTATCCTCGATCTGCAGGGGAAAGAACTCTTTTTTAAAAAAGATAATATTTCAGCTGAAAGCACCTCCTTTAAAGAGCTAGGCCTAGTATTACTCGAAGAAGCCTGTGAGTATGCCGAGAAGACGCTAAATACCCCCGTACTAGGGGCCAGTTTTGCAATATCGGGGATCGTCGATCCAGAGAAAAATGCCGTGGTAAAATCGTTTGTTTTTCGGCTGGACAACTTCCAATTTCAACAGGAAATTGCCCGACACTTCCCATTTCCTGTGGTAATAGAAAACGATGCAAATGCCTGTGCGTGGGGCGAACTGTTTCCACGCAGCGATCGGGCTTCTAAAAAGATGGGCATAAAGACGTCATTCCTCTATCTGCTGGCTCGTACCACAAAACACAGCGAAGAAACCCATAGTGATAGCGGGATTGGTGTCGGAATGGGGGTCGTCACCGATGGCCAGGTCTTCTATGGTTCTTACAACCAAGCAGGAGAGTTACGAAGCGCATTTTGGCGTTTCAATTCTTCTGGTGGAACTCAAGTAGCAATTCGTAACGATGACCTCCTCAGGATTCATGAAGATGAACGCGTTCGACGCCAATTCATCGAGGAGATCCTATTGAACCTCATTCCTGTCACTTCAATTTTCGACATTGGTGCCATTATATTTGGAGGAGACCTAAAGAAGTACCTCGACGTTGTAAACAACGTTATTCGAACAAACCTGAAATACACCTATCTAAACCATCCCGACTGTCACCTATCACTACGAGAGCCTATGCGAGGATCGTCGGAAATATCCGCTGGAGCCGCCTGCCTTTTTCTTCATACTCTCTTCTTCCAAAGCACTCCCCATAAAAGAAGAATAAACTGGGAACACTGCTTGACGATCTCTTAGTATATTAGGGGGGTGAAAAAGAAAGAATTCCTACAATTATTCCCTTGGGATCTGGGACGACTTCGATCCCGCCCACCCATCGAGTACTATTTTACCCTTCCCCTACGGATCGGTTTAGAAGAAGTCTGGACCTGTGTGAGCGATACCTCGGAAATGAACAGGCAAATTGGCCTTTCACCGGTGGAGTTCCGCGAGGTCGACGGCCGGTCCTACGGCAAGAATACCCTTTCGGGTTTTGTACAAGAATGGGAAGAAGTGCCCTGGCGTTGGGAATACCTTCGGACCATAGTAAGCGAACGAATCTATAGCCGGGGTCTTACGACTTACGGCCGAGGAATCTTTCATCTGGAGCCGGGTCTGCTTCATGTGTATTTTGGCTTTGTACCCTCACACTTTTTGGGTAGGTTGATTCTCCTCTTTGCCCGGCCAATTTTTCGAAGTCGATACACCCGGGTTATCCGGGATTACGAAGAAAAGGTCTTGGCTTCGCCCGTGGGAAGGGGCAAGGGCTTTTCGCTCCTAGAACTTCAGCCCATTCAATATGACAATCTCTACCTCCAACGGGATAAAAACCAATCGGTGACACCTATGGACCGGTTGAAGGTGCAGCAGATTCGGGAGAAGATGGGCCTCAAAAATCACCTAAACCAAGAGATTGTGGACCGTTTTTTTGCCTTTATTCTGAGTGCCAATTCGACCGACCTTTACAGGATTCGCCCGCGAAAGTTGGCCGAGGAACTAGGCGAGGACCTCGATTCGATCCTGGCAATCATCCTCCATAGTACCCGCGAAGGTTTGGTGAACATGAGCTGGGACATTATTTGTCCCCACTGCCAGGGGATTCGCGAACGGGCTAGCCACCTGTGGGAGGTGAACCAAAGGGCAACCTGCGATGTATGCAAGATTGATTTTGATGCCGGCGACATTAACGGTATTGAAATTTCGTTTCACATTAACAGTACCATTAGCCCTCTCGATAAGGTCCTATACTGTAGCGCCGAACCGGCAAAAAAACCCCACATAAAGTACCAGAACCTACTCTATCCGGGAGTCGTGCACATGCTCAATCTACCCCTGCCTAACGGCCGCTATCGTTTGCGCACCCTGGGGCAGAAAAAGTTCAATCTGTTAGATATAGCACCGAATCACCCCGAAAAAAACCTATTATGGGTAGGAGACCAGACCGGACTGAGTTTGGATATGCAGTCCCAGGGAACCTTAGAAATTCGAAACCCCGGCCCCGAATCGCGCACCTTTGTTATCGAAGAAGATGTGGAGGATCGCTACGCCCTACGCCCCCGAGATCTTTTTGCAAACCAAGAATTCCACGATCTGTTCTCCCAGGAGTCCCTGTCCACCGACCTTTCCATCGACGTGGGGGTTCAGAATCTCGTGTTTATGGATGTGGTCGGTTCTACCGAGGTCTACGGCCAAGTGGGGAACTCCCGAGCTTTTGCCTACATTCGCGAATACTTCAAGGTGAGCCATGACCTAGCCCTTCAATACTCGGGGGCAATTGTAAAAACGATGGGAGATGCCATCTTCTTTACCTTCCCCGACGCTCTTACGGCCTTGAAAGCCTCGGTGGCACTGCAAACCTACTTTAACGGCTCTCGCCCCGAGGTCCCTTTGGGCACCCGAATTACCATTAACCGGGGCCCCTGCGTGGCGGTGAACTTGAATACGGGCATCGACTACTTCGGCCAAGCGGTTAACGTGGTCGGTAAACTCCAGTCTTTTACCGATAAGGGCGAAATTGCCCTTACCGGCGACGTGGTCGAGGACCGACCCGTGGCCGAGTACCTCAAGTCCCGGGGATTCTCCCTAACCCAGCCTCTTTTAGCCGAAGTGAAGGGAGTTGGGACTATTCCTTACTGGAAGCTGAGCTAAGGGCAGGGGGAACTGGGCCGAGGCCGGCCACCAGGGCAAGGTCGTCGAGCCACCGAGCCGCCCGATCTTACATCGATGCGGAGGTGGACTTGCCTGGTTCCTGTATGAGGCGAACCGCAGCGGTCGGTCCGCAGCAGATGGTTTGTGGCGCACGGCAGGGGGCTGTGGGCCCGCGACAGGCTTCGGGCCGGTAGGGGTCGCCGGTCCTAGGCCAGACCCGCGAGCGCCCCGCCCCCACATTTGGCCCTATTCACCCCGTTTCATCTTTGTTATTCCCTTTACCGCCTTCGAAATCTTCTTCCACTTGTTTCGTTCCTCGGTCATAGCCCGCTGATTCTGCCTACGATCCAGATACGCCTGTTCCCGGACCAGGGCCAGGTAACCTTCATAACGTCCCGAATCCAGTTCCCCGGTTTCGAGGGCGTGGTGAACCGCACACCCGGGCTCGTCGTTATGGGTACAGTCCCGAAAGCGACAGTTTCCACCCAGATCCTCGATTTCAGCAAACACCGACCGAAGATCATCGGCCTGGGCCCAGATTTGCAACTCCCGAATCCCCGGACCGTCGATAATCATGATTCCCGACCCAAGCCCGTAGAGGGCACTGCTGGTGGTGGTGTGCCGGCCCTGAAGATCGCCAGTACGCTGGCGGCCGACTCGGGCGAGGGGGGACGTCGACGAGGTGGCCTCAGGAGCGGCGGCGTGGGCCGGTGTCACGGAACTGAGGGAAGCGGGGCTGTCACTCCCCGCGGCCGAGGCAGCGGTGGGGGTGGAAGCCGGGCCACCCGTACCAGCCGAGGCAGCGGTGGGGGACCCCGCAGCCGAGGTGGGCTTGGATGCGGCAGGTTCGGGCCCCGTTGCTGCTACGGGCCCCCCGGTCAGGGCGGGCCCTGCGGGTGTTTCGGTCCCTATCTGCCGGTCCAGGGCGTTTACCAGGGCCGATTTACCCACCCCACTTTTGCCCAGCATGCCCAGGGTGTCGCCGGGGTGGAACTGGGCTGCCAGTTCGGCGATGCCCTCGCCGGTTTCGGCGCTGACGGCGAAGACCTCGGCCCCCGGGGCTGCAGATCGGGCGTCATCGAGGGACTCGGCGATTGTCTCTGGGTCGGCGCAGTCGGCCTTATTCAGCACGACAATCGGTTGGGCACCGGAGTTCCACGCCACGGCCAGGGCCCGCTCAAGTAATCGAACCAGGAAATTACGCCCCCCGTCCAAACCAAAGACTAGCAACAGAGCAGTAATATTTGCTGCCAGTACTTGCTCGATGGTTTCTTCCCCGGCCCCGTGGCGGCTCAGGCTCGTTTTTCGGGGCAGAAGGCCGGTAATTCGCCAGGTGCCACTGGATTCTTCGATTGAAACCCAGTCGCCGGGAGCCGGAAAATCCGCCGGACCGGTTGCCCGATACTCGTAGGCACCGGTTACTCGCACTGCCTTAATCACCTTGCCCGAGCCATCGGGAATTCCCAGATCGTACAGGTGGTGTTCCCGGGCCAGAACCCGGGCGAAGGGCTGCACTCGCCCCGCCAGGTCGATTCCCCGCTGGTACACCAAGAATCCCCAATCGTCTTGTATTCGTTCTAATTCTCTTGTTGCCAATTGACCTATTCCTTTTAGAGAAACAGCCCTTCGTCGGTTTCGAGTTGAGTTAAAATGTTTGGTTTATTGAGTGGTCGGGGTTACCGGTCGGTTAGGTGCTCGAAAGAGGGAAGGAAGGTGAAGGGTAAGTAGCGGTCAACTGCCAGGCAGTTTACGGCTGGAGCACCACCCCGTTGTGTACAATCTCTTTCATTTCTACCTCCTTGAGCCTTGGTGGGCTAAAAAACTTAGGAGCATTTTACCGGGAGTTTTGAAACAGGTCTACTAGGTTACAAGAGGAGATGATCAAATCCTTTCAATAACTGCTGCCGCAGAAGATTTAGGCGTATCTCGGAAAGCCCTCTCCGAACTCTTGAACGAACGAGTTGGTCTTAGTCCCGATATGGCGGTGCGAGTAGCAAAGGCAACGAATACCTCGGCTGAAAGCTGGTTGAATATGCAAGCTACACTGGAATTAAAGAGTCCCTATTCCACCGTATAATCCACCACAATAATGTCGTCCAAAAAAGGTCCAAAATCTGCTTTGAGGATTTCGTGCTCCGGATGGGGCAGGTAATTCTGACGGCCGGCCTCGTCGGCGAAGGTCATGAGCACTACGTGGGTATAACCCTCGTTTTTGCCCTCGGGGCTGTCGTTTAGACCCCACTCGACCCCAGTTACGCCGGTAACTTTTTTGGGCATCGCCAAAAAGAGTCCTTTTACCTTCTCTCTTTTCTTGGGGTCCGCGTCGGATTTGAATTTGATGAATAAAATGTGACGAATCATAGGTATGCTCCTTGCTTGTTCATTAAAGTTTACTTAATTTGTAAGTAATTCTGCGGTCTTACGTCATTGGGTTGCAATGACCACAGAGGCGAGAAGAAACGATTGTAGCGTTCACCAATCATTACAACCTAGCAAAAAATAAGGAGATCTCATGAGCGATGAAGCACGCTGCCCCGTTACGGGTCAGACGGGGAAAAACCCCCACCAAACCAATCCAACCCAGGCGGGCAACAGGGGCCCCAGTAACAGAGACTGGTGGCCAAATCAGCTCAACCTAAAAATCCTCCACCAACATTCCACAAAATCGAATCCCCTGGGCGAAAAGTTCGACTACAAAAAAGAATTTCTAAGCCTCGACTTTCAGGCCCTCAAAAAGGACCTCCACGACCTCATGACCACTTCCCAAGACTGGTGGCCCGCGGACTGGGGTCATTACGGTGGATTAATGATTCGCATGGCCTGGCACAGTGCCGGGACCTACCGGAACTCCGACGGTCGCGGCGGTGGGGGCACGGGAAACCAACGATTCGCACCCCTCAACAGCTGGCCGGACAACGGAAACCTGGACAAGGCCCGTCGATTGTTATGGCCGATCAAAAAGAAATACGGCAACAAAATTTCCTGGGCAGACCTCATGATCTTGGCTGGCAACGTAGCCTTAGAATCTATGGGATTTCCCACCTTTGGATTCGGCGGTGGGCGCGAGGACATTTGGGAGCCCGAGGAGGACATCTACTGGGGTAAAGAAAAGGAATGGTTAGAGGATCAGCGCTATAGCGGTGACCGAGAATTGGAAAATCCTTTAGCAGCGGTACAAATGGGACTCATCTATGTAAATCCTGAAGGACCCAATGGCCAACCCCTACCCGCCGAGTCCGCCAAGGATGTGCGGGTGACCTTTGCCCGTATGGGAATGAACGACGAGGAAACCGTCGCCCTTATTGCTGGTGGACACACCTTCGGTAAGGCCCACGGTGCCGGAGATCCAAAACACGTCGGCCCTGAACCCGAGGCGGCCGGTCTGGAAGCCCAGGGCCTGGGTTGGATCAGTACCTACAAGAGTGGCAAGGCCGGTGACACCATAACCAGCGGCATCGACGGAGCTTGGAAGCCAAACCCCACCACCTGGGACAATGGCTACCTGAAGGTCCTGTTCAAGTACGAGTGGGAGCTGACCAAGAGTGCCGCAGGGGCCTACATTTGGCTTGCCAAGGACGTGGACGATGAGGACATGGTGGTCGACGCCCACGATCCCAAAAAGACACAACGACCTATGATGACCACCGCCGATCTGGGGTTAAAATTCGACCCAATCTACGAGAAAATTGCTCGAAAGTACTTGGCCGACCACCAGGCCTTTACCGCAACTTTCGCTCGGGCCTGGTTCAAGCTGACCCACCGGGATATGGGACCCAAGATCCGCTACCTAGGGCCCGAGGTTCCCGCCGAAGACCTTATTTGGCAGGATCCAATTCCCGCAATAGACCACGAACTGGTAAACGATCAAGATATCGCCTCTCTCAAGTCCCAGATCTTGGCCTCGGGATTGTCGATTTCCGATCTGGTTTCCACCGCCTGGGCCAGCGCCTCGACCTTCCGGGGTTCGGACTACCGGGGAGGGGCCAACGGCGCCCGCATTCGGTTGGCGCCCCAAAAGGATTGGGTGGTCAACGAGCCAGCTCGATTGCAAAAGGTCCTCCAAACCCTGGAAAAGATCGCCGGCGACTTCAACGGGTCGCAAAAGACCAAGAAAAAAATCTCCCTGGCCGACCTTATTGTCTTAGGCGGAGCCGCAGCCATTGAAGCCGCAGCCAAAAAGGCCGGCGTTGCCCTGACCGTTCCCTTTGTTCCCGGGCGAACCGATGCCAGCCAAGAACAGACCGACGTGGAAAGTTTCAGCCTTTTGGAACCCGAGGCCGATGGTTTTCGGAACTACGCCCGCACCGAGTTTAGCGTATCGGCGGCCGAACTCTTGGTCGACAAGGCCCAGCTACTGGGTCTCACCGCCCCCCAAATGACCGCCCTGGTGGGTGGCCTTCGGGTCTTGAATGTCAACTACAACCAAGCCGCCCACGGGGTGTTTACCAAGTCCCCGGGAGTGCTAACCAACGACTTTTTTGTGAATCTGTTGGACATGGGTACCACCTGGAAGCCGACCAACGAGGCAAAAAGCCTGTTTGAAGGCACCGACCGGCGTACCGGAGCGCTCAAGTGGACGGCCACCAGCGTGGATCTGGTCTTTGGCTCGAATTCCCAGCTTCGGGCTATCGCCGAGGTGTACGCCCAGGACGACAACAAAGAAAAGTTCGTCTACGACTTTGTCGCCGCCTGGAATAGGGTAATGAATGCGGATCGGTTTGATGTGAATATTTAGATGAGAAACCTACTCCCCTTCCTTCTAGTAGTAATCGCGGTTGGATTCTTATCCGCCGCACCGGGAGATCCCCTGGTCGTACCTATTCTCGACGAGGGGACCCTGTCTTCTCGGGGGATTCGGGAGTATCGGCTCAAGGCCGATGAAGGGGTAAGCGCGTTTTACCCCGGAGCCCGGACCCCAACCCTTGGCTACAATGGGAACTATCTCGGCCCGACCCTCAGGTTAGTTCGAGGGGAAAGAGTCAGTATCCAGGTAGAAAACGCCCTTACGGAGGCTACCACCACCCACTGGCACGGTGCCCATCTGCCCGCCGTGGCCGACGGTGGCCCCCACCAGGTTATTCGACCGGGCCAAACCTGGACTGCAAGCTTTACCGTCGACCAACCCGAGGCAACCCTGTGGTACCATCCTCACCTCATGGGCACTACCGCCGAGCAGGTCTATAACGGTCTGGCGGGAATTATGATTATCGAGGATCCCCAAATTGACTACCCGGTTCCCTCGGAGTACGGAGTCGACGACTTTCCCATCGTGCTCCAAGAGCGTCGATTCGACCGCAGTGGTACTTTTCGGTACGCCCCGGGCATGCCCGACATTATGCACGGTTATTCGGGAAATGCTTTGCTAACAAATGGCGGAATCGAACCTGTTTTGGAGGCGACCACCTCCTTGGTGCGCCTACGACTGCTGAACGGAAGTAACTCTACCGTCCTTCGGCTGACCCTGGGCGGCGGAATAGGATTTTTTCAAGTAGCCTCGGATGGGGGATTCTTAGACCAGCCGGTCCAAACGAATGAGGTAATCTTGTCTCCCGGCGAACGGGCCGAAGTCCTTGTGGACCTAAGCTCCTACCGGGGAAGCGAGCTTCCCTTACTGGCCGAAACTCACCTGGGCGACAATTACACTGCCATGGTCATTCGCCCCTCGAGGAGACTCCGGGCCAATGGTTCGATCCCTGTCCGCTTAGCAAACCTGCCTAACCCCGGGCGAGGTGCCGGATTGCCGGTTCGTCCCTTCGTCATGTCGACGATGGGTCCGGGAGGACGATTAACAATCAACGGAAAGTCCATGAACATGAACATGAACAGGGTCGATGAAGAGGTAGTCCTGGGATCCTCGGAAGTTTGGGAAATTTCGAATGGGGGTATGATGATGAGTACTCCCCACAGCTTCCACGTCCACGGCCTCCAATTTAGAATTTTGTCGATTAACGGCGCCGCCCCGCCACCGGTGCTGACTGGGTACAAGGATACGGTCCTCCTGTGGCCCGGCGATAGGGTTCGTCTGCTGGTGGAATTTACCGATTACACCGGCCTGTATATGTACCATTGTCATTTGCTTGAGCACGAAGACGAGGGCATGATGGGCCAATATGCGGTCATCGCACCCTAAGTAGTAACTAGAGAAGTAACCAAAAAGGAATTGAGAGTACAGTTCGGAAAAATCATCGATCAGGATTCTATCGAAAAACGAACGGTGGAGGAACGAGTCCTGGAGCTTAGAAGGGGACTACAATTATCTCAGTCATGATGTATCGAGAACTCATACAGGGAACGAAGTACAAAGTTAAAATGTGATCATTTCGGAAACAACCTCATTACGGCAACTGTTGTCCAGAACGGAGAGACTCTACTTACGACCAATGACAAACACTATAAGTTCGTGCCGATTCTTGAACCAAAGAAATTCCACAGCCACTTCGTGGATCTTGGCGTAGATTCAGCAGAGTGACTGTGGATTCTCCGAGAACAACTAGGCTTATCCCATTCTGCCCGAATAGGTCGAAAATCCAAACAAGGGCTGCATTAAAACGAAATGGGAATCGAGGGAATAGAGCTTCAACTGATGTTGTAGGGTATTTTGGGCAATAATGAGATCGGGTATGCCTACTTTGTTTATTCCATTCTTCAAGTTGAGGGTCTGCATGTCTACAATACTGTTCCAGTCGATATTCAAGGGTACTTTTGTTAGGTAATTGAGCAATTCTCTCAGCTTGTACTCTTTGCGCTTATGTATGGCAGGAATCAACTCTGCCAAGATTAAATCATTTATACAAAGAGTATTGTTCTCGATGAGGGCCGAAAGATCAGACACTTCGTTGTTTCCTCTAAAGAACTCGATCCAAACCGAGGTATCGACCAATATCATTCTGGTCTAGCCCGAAGGGACTCGAGATCTATTTCCAGGTCTATCTTTCCAAAATAATCACCCAGACCCTTTATTTTTTCTTTCTGAATCAAGTTACCCAGGGCAATTTTGATAGCCTCGGTTTTTGTGGCCGCGTGGGTAAGATTCATAGCCTCCTGGATTAAGTCCTCTGGCAGATCGAGGGTCGTTCGCATATTGTTGTTACTCCCTATGCATAATCGTATCTATTTTTTTATGCGATTGCAAGTTCTATCGTACGTTTGATAGCCTCCTCGTCTTATGGACCATGTCCCTCCTAAATCTGGGCCAACCAGCCCTTCCAGTCGTCGAACAACTGCCGCTGCCCAATTCCCAGAATCTGTTCGAGGTCAGTGTCGTTGGACACCAGTCCTACCACCGTGTTCCAGCCGTAGGATTCTTCGATATAGGCAATGAGGGTGTAGGCTAGGGTGTAACCACCAACCTCGGCAAACTGCAGGGCGTTCGGGTTGGAATAATCCTCCCAACCGATATCGCGGTAGGAACGAATTGAGTCGGGACTTGGCACCTGGTCCGCGAGGAAAAGGGCGATTCCTTCTTTGAACCAGTACCCAAGGTTTTTATTAACCCGGTCGGTGAGCACATGGACGTACTCGTGGACCGCTGCCTGTTCGATGCTTTCCCGACTATGGGAGGGTCCCGGGTTTCCCGGTGACGTTATGAGCACCCAGTCCCGGGTATTGTCGCCAATAAACCAGTCGGGGAGAAATGCCCCAACCAAACCGATGGTCTTTCTGTGGAGATCCTTATGACTCGGGTACACGATAACCCCAATTCCCGATGTATCTTTGCTACCCAGGGCTTCGGCGACAGTACCTGCTTGGTCATGGATCCGAGCTGCAAGCCTTTCGGCATCGGCTTGGTCGGCGGGTTTGGCCAGAACCCTCATACCAGAAAAGGTATACTCGTTCATGCCCGGCATGCCTAAACTCACCCTAGGCAGAAAATTCACCCCTACTACCAGACCTATAATGGCCACAACTACGAGAAAACGTTTCATGTCTTATCCTCCATCGACCCAATAGTAGGGACCGGACAGACAAAATCCAATACGACTAAAGTATGAGTTCGGGGTTTACCGCCCTTTTCTGAGCATGTTCAGAAGCTCTACTCGACTACTGGCTCCAACTTTTTGGTAGAGATTGTAGATATGAGTCCGTACGGTGGCCGGCGATATTCCAAGCTTGGTCGCGATCTCTTTGTTTGCCAGACCCCGGGCGATGAGCACCGCCATTTCGACCTCCCGTTCCGACAGGCCTAGGGCCGTAATCCGCTCATCGGGCACCGACTCAAATATTGGAACTCCCAAGGGATTCGGGGCAAAGAGCCTTATAGCCACAGACATGGACACTATATTCCAGGATAAAAAGAAAAAGTGGTCGAGGGAAAGAGTATCCAACCAGGGTATTTCGGCAATCTGTACGGCGAACTCGACAAATCCCAAAGGAGCAAAAACCAAGGCACAGGTACCGTAGGCCCGGAGCAAACTTTTTACTACCGGCGGCTCCTTAGAAGTGAAGGGACCCCGGGCCACGAGGCCAAAAGCCCCAATCGCCAATCCGGACAGAAGGTATCCACTTAGGTTCCAAAGGTTGGATTGGCCCAGAACTGCAACTCCTGCGATATTTATGAGGCTTTTCACCAGTACAAGGCCCGAGAATAATTGGGCAACCAGAGGAAAACCCCTGTCCTTTCGTCCTTCCGGGGGAGAAATGTGTCGAATCATAAAAATCGCCACACCGTACAAAGATGCGTTGACCAAGGATGACAGGCCAATAATCGGGGACCTCAAAGCCGGGTGTATACCCACGGGCAGGGTCTGCAAATAGTAGTAAACGACCCCAAGACCCAGACCGAAGAGAAATAGTACCTGAAATAGTAACAGAAGGCGAATGAGACTACTTCGAATCCTCAGACCCAGTAGAAAAAGGGCCGCAGCACCCATAAATCCCGTGGCAAAAAAGAGGACGTAGAAGATGAGAAGGAATTGCTGCATGGATGTCCCCCTATAGTGCTATTGACAGGTAGTACTAACGGTAATACTATTGGTAGTGTAAAAAATAATTCCAAAAGGAGCCAGATCAATGGCCCAAATCTCGGTAAAAATTCCCGATGTTGAGTTTGTCGAAATGGAACATAACGTCCACTCGCTAGGAGTCTCGAAAAATCAGTTCGTGAACGACGCCATACGAGAATACAACCTCCGATTACGAACGCGCAACTATGCCGAAAAAATGAAAAGGGACTCTCTTCGTACTCGAGAGGCACTTAAGTCAGAAATTGCCGATCTCGATGGCTTCGTAGGAGATCAATCCTTGTGAAGCGGGGCGAAATCTGGGTTGCGAACCTTAATCCCAATAAAGGATCGGAACCGGGAAAAACACGACCGGTAATTGTCTACCAATCCGATGTGCTGAATGAAGTGAATCATCCAAGCACCATTATTATTCCTCTTACATCCCAAATTGACGACAACCCAAGGACCACATCCCGTTTACGAGTGACGAAACGCGATCTCCTGGAGAACGATTCCGATGCCCTCATAGATCAGATAGGAGCGATCAGTACTAGCCGCTTTAAAGAAGGGCCAATCGGAAGCCTCACGGGAGAAGAGTTAACGGCAATCAGACAAATCCTCGATCCAATTCTTGGATATTTTGATGAGTGGACTTAAGGGACCCTTTCTAGTGGATATTCCACTCCAAACCTGCCGCCAATTCCGGCCATAAACAAAGGAATATTGAGGACGTCGCCGTCGAGCTTCAGGTTCTGTAAGTATTCCGGTCAAAACTGCCACTGATTCCGGTGGTTTCCTGCCGCCTTACGATGTACCAATGAGAACTTAACCGGTTGGCAGTTTCGGTATGGAATATCCAAATGGTTTCATGAAACCTCCTCCATCGTTACAAAAAAGACGAATTTTTGTAACTGTCACCGTCCACTCTTACAAAAGTTGTATCGTTCGTAGTTTGAGCCGTTTCGTATACACCTCGAGTACTTCGAAGAGGTCGAGAACGACGTGGACACTATCGGGCTATCATCTATGGTGCCGGAATCGTATCTTTCAGACTATTGTGCCAACTCCTATCTATTAGGCCTTCGTATTGAAGCCTGCCAACAACAATCCCAGGGTGGACGCATAGGGACTGGGCAAATGCCCGAATTGCAGGCTCAAAAAAGTCGCCCTTTTGGGCAAATAGGATCCATTCGTCGGAAGGTATGAGAAGATTTCGAGCAAATTCATTTGCCTCCCGTTCATCTGGAGTTTCATATCCGTCGGAAGAATCGAGAAAAATCCCCTTCTTTCCATGAAAAAGGATATGAGCGGACTCGTGGAAAAAGGTGAACCAAAAGTGATCATTCGAACGATGACGAAGGCTTAGGGCGATGATCGGGCGATCGGAACCGAACCACCAAGATGCACCCGATAACCGAGTTCCTTCAATTTGGGGTACTACTACCAACGCAACTCCGGCTTCATTACAGGATTCTTCTAGATTTGGTAGAATTTGTGGCCAATTTAGGAGTGTGAATGATCGGATCCGACCTAAGACAGTCTTGAATTTTTCGCGATCATAGAATGGTAACTCTTTCTTAGTTGCTGACTTTTCCGCAATCTGTAACCATATTGAAGTCGCTTCGACCGATTCGGAAAACACTGTGCTCTTACGGAATGCGACCGAACGTTTAGTAATCCAGTCCGTGCAGGCCTCAGGACTCGATACGTGAAAGAACCTTAAAAGTGCCTCGGCAACCTCTTGAGGTTTACGAGATTTAGGAATGATTCCGAGTTTCCGTAGATCTCTAGTCGGAAATCGTCGAAGCCAATCCCGGGTCTGTTTCTTTGCCAGTTGTTTTTCTTCTTTCGCCTTTACTTGGAAAAGTTGCCAGGAATTGACCATGTTCATCCAAATCTCAGCCTTGATATTCAATATTCGTTCAAAGTCGAAAGCCAGGTCGGCAGAAAATAGAGACTTGCGATTGATGATCTGGCTCACTGCTTTGGTAGAAATTCCCGCTCTCTTTGCGAAATCGGTCTGTCTAATTCCCCGGGCTTCGAGCACTTCTGCAAGATAATCGCCGGGATGGATTGTGTAATCTGGATTGTAAGTGTTCATCTTTCCGGCCCCTTTTTATTCAATGATAATCAACTATTTCAAGAATCCTTATTCCACGAATCGCCCTAACATCTACTCCCCCATCTGTCTTTTCGGGAATCGGCCTTTCGAGGGGCTCGAAAACTAATCGAAATGGCTGCTTAAGGTCCACGGCGAAACATTTCGCCCGATCGTACTTGAGCTCGTGCCGACGATCTGGTTTCTCAATAGGTACATCTGCGAGGGTAGGTGCGTTTTTCAAAACTGCCATACGAATTATTATCGTCTTCGCCAGCTCTCCATAGATTTCTTTGAGTTTCCTTTCCGAGTTGAAAACTTTCTCTAATTTGCTGGTCGAAAAACTGATTTCCACTTCGAGGTCAAAATAATATACTTTACCTTAAAGGTAAACACTTTTTGGGAAACAGAGACTCCACTCGATAAAACTTCCACAGGGTAGTTGGTACCGCAGTGATTGAAATACTTTCGAAAACCTTGATTCCGAGTATTTGTCTAAAGCGGATAATTCTAGAGTAGCCGGTAAGAGAATTTGTTCATACCCATTGCCATGGGGAACAGGAAAAGCACCAAGCGAATAGACGGGGTAATTACGGTTCATCCCCACTGGCGTGGGGAACAGTGCAATTCCGATTCGATAAACTCCCCACCTCGCGGTTCATCCCCACTGGCGTGGGGAACAGCCTGGGCGTACATTTCTGGGGTCATTAAAGTACGGTTCTTCCCAATTGGCGTGGGGAACAGTCATACTTCCTCCCTTTTTTCTTCTTGTAGATCGGTTCATCCCCACTGGCGTGGGGAACAGCAGTCCTCTTGCCATTACAGAAGAACTCCCTGCGGTTCATCCCCACTGGCGTGGGGAACAGGCTCATGTACACCGTTTCGCCTTCCCGGGTTGATGTACAATTCTTTCTGTAAATTAGGTTGAAAAAAGCAGGCCGATCAGGCTCAAATGGTAAGTGACCAAACTAACCAAAAGGAGAGCCCGATGGCCTACGAATCAGAGTATACACTGTTGGAGCAAGTGATCCAAATGCTGGCAACCAAGG
>Ga0210043_1000439_pt1 | contig 44129 bp, 56 predicted proteins | sample CryGeymet201501t_FD_183990 | JGI IMG/M metagenome (GOLD analysis project Ga0210043, IMG submission 183990) | Groundwater microbial communities from Crystal Geyser aquifers in Utah, USA - Crystal Geyser metaG 2015-01t (SPAdes) (version 2) | ecosystem: Environmental > Aquatic > Deep subsurface >... | reverse complement strand
CAGCTATAGTAAAAATGGCGTTCGTAGTTCGGGTAACTACCGTTGTTTCCAGGATATACTGTGACAAAACTTTAGAAACGCTTCCGATAATGTTTCCGGTGATATTCATCGTCTGGTCGGGAAGATTGATATTGGTCAACCCGGCACCGGCTACGCCAATCTCGGCGGTATCTACAAGAATCGCATCGATATCCGCTCCAATTTGAGCATCTAGATTTAGACCACCCGCAGTACTAATAGGCAGTCCACCTGCCGCGTTCGCCGCCGCATCAGGTAATGCCGTGCCAGCCATACCGCGAGTTGCAGCCAAGATACGGAATGCCGCAGCAATGAAATTCACGGTTTGACTATCAACGGTAATTGCCGATACGACCACGTGATACCACGGACCCACCGTGAAAAAACCTGCATCCGTGTTGTCGGCCAGATTGATACTGAATCCGTGAATACCAGTGATTCCATCAATATCAATTCCATCAGTATCGAGCAGCGTATACCCCGCATCGGATGCCCGTTGTACAACGTCACCATCTTTATAGATTTCAATGTCCGTCACGGCGAGTCCGGTCATGGTGATCGATGCACCGGTCGCCGCGGCATAGGTTGAAAATAGAATCGGTAACGTGTCGCCTTCCACCGGATAATAGATAGGATACATTATGCCACCAACTTTCTACGTGTTAGTAACCCAGACAACAACGATACACGGCCGGGAGTTATCGCGGTCTGGTTCGCAGCGGTCCAATATTCAGCGTAGAGCCAGTCGTCGGAACGAGCAATATTGGAAATTCGGACTTCATCAATACTACCATTAAACGGATAACTATCAGCACTACTCCACCTTCCAATGTGAGTACTATCCATCGCTCCAGGTACTTTACTTACAGTATCAAGGCCTTTGTTTGCACCATCCATTAGCACAGAACGGGAATTAGCAGCTTCAGATTTACCTGCTACATGATGCCAAGTATCGATAGTAAAAGCGGAACTACAAACAGCGGACGTAGAAATGTCTACTGCACGTGTTAGATACCTATATATATTATCAGTATCAGTATAAAGCAGAAAACTCTCACCACCATCCGTAGCAGTAGTTGCAACTATAGCTCCAAGTCCAGCTAAATGAACAAGTGACCACGCGGAAAACGTCAGCGGCGCTGCGGTGACTAGTGGTGTTAAACGCTCTAAGTAACTTGAAACCCCATCGAAATTCTGTGCATACCCAATTTTACCTACCGAAGCGGCAATTGACATACTATAACCCGTCATGTGGTTAGCGTTCGCAGTGCTATCTTTATACCCATCGGCAACATTATTGACCGCCTCACCGAGGTGATAGACACCCTTAAAATTAGCATCCCACACATTCTGGCTACCGTAGGTGCTGTTTGCAGGAGGCATGGTTTCGCTGGGTGCCCCGTAATACACACGGACATCGTTGGTCGTGGCCTGACTTACAGTCGGAGCCTTAATCCAGATTTCGGCAGTGTTCCCAACCGCGTCAAAACTGACGATCTCCACCGGAATTTCCGTCACTCCATCTGCCGTGGTAAAGCGGATATCGCCCCCATCGCTCCGCGCATTCGCATAGACCGCTGCCGATAAGTTGGTAATCGGGAAAGGGAAATTCGACAGAACGGCATCCACCGACATCCCTGAGACGGCGGGTAAAGTGATTACTTCGTAATAAGCCCAGCCAGTCGGGAAGGCCATTCCGAATTACCTCCTAGCGCCGGCAGCTGCCGCTAAATTGGTTTGTTAGTATTAGCACGCGCTAATTCTTTCTAGGCGTGTACAATAATTATACACGGTTCGCTACCGCCGTTCCGTAACACTTCGCCGTCTCAGAATCCGCCGGAGTTGGCGAGGGCTCCGCCGTCTCAGGCTCCGTCTCGGCGGAATACTCCGCTGGAGCTGGCAAAGGCTCCGCCTTCCCCGTCTCGGAAGACGGCGGAGACGGCGTAATATCAATCACACGGCTAATAGCACGCTTTTTAATAACCTCAATATCATCATGACTTAGGAAACCATGAACAACCTCACCTTGAATTCGTTGAATCCGACCTAGCCCCGCGCTGTCTAAAATACGGTCTGCGCTACGTTGCCGGACTGGAGCATCATATCGGTATACTTCGTTTCCCTTATCAGTAATACGCCGTTCCGTTAATATCTCCTCATGTGTCTCCAGTGCCTTCGGCACTAACCTCTTGATCTCTTTATGGAAGTCAATGGCCCTTTCATCTGCCTTCTCTTGTAGTTTTGCCATCTCCTCTACGATAGGTTGACTACGAAGTGCATCACAAACATTTTGTGGAGTAATACCTAAAGTGGCTGCAATGGCCACATTCTTCATTCCAGCTAGGCTCATCCGAATAATCTCACGATGGCGGTGCTGGATATCCTTAATCTCATAGCGACGCTTACCTACTGGACGCCGCCTATTATCACGCGGAGCACGGGCAGCAGCTAGGTAATCAATTCCAGTAATGGGACTTACTGTCACCATCGTCGGCAAAGCCGTTCCAGTCGTCGTCGTCGTCGTGGGCGTTATCCTGGAGCTAGAGTTGCCGTTCATGCTAATAATCCCTTTCACTATATATTATATCACATATGATGGCCGGTTGTCAAGTATTATTTTTGCTCACTCTTGCTACCAAAAATCGACCTCACTCCCTTGCGGCCAAAATCTAGCTTGCCTGCCAAGTTCGGCCAAGATCTACGACCGTGTAAAATAATTATACACGCCGAATAATTATCCGGCCCGGATAATTACTCGGACCGAATAATTATCCAAGCCCGAATAATTATCCAAGCCCTGCTTCGGCCCGAAGGGTCGAAGAGAGAAAAGATGAGGAATTGATATGGATATAGGAAATAGAATCCTGTCTCCATTATTAAATACGAAGACGGCGATCCCCGGGGCCGCCCGGCCATGCTAAGTTGCTGGGTAGCACAGAAGGGTAGAGTGAAGCACTAGATAAGTGTTAGGCTAGCACACTAACATAACTATTATTGGCCTTGACTACTAAGGAGTGCTATTAAGACGGCGGCTAGTGCCATGACAACGTATTGGCCTTCGCTATGCTAAGGCATACTAGTACTCTAACATACTATCGTACTAATAAAGAGTAGTTACTAGTAGGGCAAAGTTTTCCCTGTACTGGGCAAAGTTTTCCCAGAAATAGCACTGAATACTCTTTCAGTGCTTCTTCGTAAGTCCTTACACCGCAACGACTTACGAACTTGGCATGGCTCTTGCTGTCTATAGGGCAAGCTTGACAACAGAAGCAAACAGCAAAGGGGTCGAAAGAACAATTAAATAAAACCCAAAAGCACTCACTGGAAGGCCTAGTGAGCGGAAGTTCTTTGAAAGTTGAATCCTGCTAGTACTGTGATAGGGTCACAGCTAAACAAAGCTAAACAACAAGGTAGCTGGAGAATAGATATGGATAACCCTATCACACTGAGTAAAGACCAACTTGACAATGTGACCTTTGACGGGACAGTTATCGTCAAGACGGACGATGATAGAACCGTGACTATTCAGGGAACCCACAAACATAATATCGGGGGCATCCCGATATTATTTGAGGGTGCAACGGTTGGACAAGTTGTCCGGCACGCAGTTGAGTTCATAATTGTCCGAAAAACTCAGGCCTTGATAAAGGCCATGAGCATAGACGCGGACGGCACATACCGTGGAGATGCTGTTGCAACGCAGGCTATTAGTAGCCTGAGAGAGACGGGTCTGAAAGTGGCATCTATCGGTATGCGGCGGCAGGGAATAAGACCGCCCATGACGGCCGCAGAAGCGGCCAGTAGGACAGCCCGGGCTTGCAAAAGCCTGAAAGAATTAGATGATACGATCGCCTTCCTAGAAGGCGAACGAGATAGAAAATTCCAGATAAACGGATAGATTTAGCGCGATGCGTCCTAAACTGCTGTGGCCCTATCACAGTATTAGCAGTATTAGTAACGACGGCGGAGAAATAGTTTAATAGGCGTGTATAATTATTGTACACGCCGACGATCTAGCATAGCGTGGCTATTAGCTTGGCTATTACGCTAACCTAACGTTAGATTAGTAGGCTAACTAGTCTAATAGCGGGATTAGGTTAGTAGGTTAACTAGGTTATTAAGCTAATAGCGGGATTAGGTTAGTAGGTTAATAGTGTAAGTTGTAAGTTGAAAATGTATGCGAATGTTGTAACCCGGGGGTGCTCTTTAAAAAGAGCGCTTCACACACCTTAACAGGTTAGTAGGTTAGTAGGTTAGTAGGCTAGAAAAGGAAATATATGTATTAAAAAAAAAAATGATCAAAGAAGAGTAGTTCAACTAACCTAGCTTCCTTAGTGCCTTCTTTAGACTGGCGCTAACCTAGCTTTTCTCGTTTATCGAAGAGTACGGGCGGGTTACAACATATACATTCACTTTCAACTTTCACTTGCAAACTTAGCGAACTTCGTTCGCCGGCGTGCGCTAACTTCGCCGCTAACTTCGTTAGCCCTAGCTTAGCAGGATACTAATTAGCCGAATTAAAATAGCAGAAACACCGACACCGATAACGAAGCCGCTAACGAAGTTGGCTGTTAACGAAGCAGCTAATAAAGGCGCTAAATAAAGGTGCTAACGACGGTGCTAATAAAGCCGCTAACGAAGTTAGCAGGCGTGTATAATAATTGTACACGCCAAGATAACATAAGGTGAAATATTAATTAGCTAGGTGCTAGTCGGATAATCTTACAAGATTAGCAGCCTAGTCAAAAGACCGGCTTTGCCGGTAGAAGGAGTTAAAATTATGTATAAGAAGGAACTTTGCCCAAAATGTAAGGGGAGTGGCTATCTCCGGCATGAGTTGACAGTAGGTGAGCTATATGACTCCCTTAGTCCAAAAGAACAGAATAAACTCATACAAATAGCAACAAGGGAGTTTATAGAATCCATAACTAATAGATTGCAGGCGGAAGGTGGCAAACAGTTATAGAATCGCCAGAATCGCCAGAATCAACAAAATTGGTAAAAAATAAAAAACGTTCCGGCCTGGGGCCGGACAACAATGGAGGTAGGACAGATGAAACGCACGACGAATGTAACGGATCGAGAGGTTGGCGAAATGGTTGCCAGAGCGTGGGTAGAGCTCGGGAATACTCCATTCCGAACCATCCGCGCCGAATTGGCGCGTGCTTGGCGTGACGGCTTGGATGTTGAGACGGCCTGGGAAGACTTTCAGGCCGCCGACCATGCGGCGATTGAGGCCGCTGATGCGGCACAAGCGGCGGCGCGAGCCGCAGACAAAGCCACAGAAGCGGCGCGGGTGGCGAACCTTCGGCGGCGTCAGGCGTGGATGGCCTCACGCGAGGCGCGTTATGCGCGAAACCTGGCGCAGATTATTGCGCCACATTGGGTGAAAGACTAACCAGGAGAATACAGGACTAGCTTGCTAGGATGTGAAGGAGCTAACTAATGAAACGGCTAATTATTTACAAGGGCGAACCGATGGTACATTTCGCCGTCACCGGTCCGTCAATGACGGGCTGGGTCCTCGCAGCAGAATTTGCCTGTCGAGGTATTCATCTCTCAATTATGGGCAGCACTATAGTTGCCCAGCAATTTGAATTTCATGAGGGAGTAGGTGCCTATGTGGATATAAAAGCGGATAAGCTTACTATCCACCTTCATGTTATAGTAGAGGGGGATACTCTCGTCCAAATAGAGCTAGACGAGGTAGCTTTATATGAGGATAATAAGCTTGTTGAGCTTATAAGAAGTGGCGAAACTACTAGGAGAAATAACCATGTTACTACTACAAAATAAAACTACCACTCTTGAAGTATTAGGTGTAGAACGAAATCCGGATAACACCGAAGATCCCTTTATCAGAGTGAAGTATATAAAGGTAACTAACCGTCCTGATTTGTTAGGGATGGAGGCTAAATTAAGGTGGTCCTACCTAATAACTACCAGCTATGGATGGGAAATGTCGGAACCGTTAGTAAAATAGCGGCCGGACAACATAAATAGGAGGGAATAAAAATGAGCTACATAGAATTGGCAAGGATTCCGGGATTGCGGCGGAACCGGCAGGTGGAGCTTGATGAGGTCACTCAAGTGGCGTTTGAAAAGCTCATAGCCGCAGAGCAAGAGTCCGAAGTCGCCGCGCAAGCGGCGGAGGTGGCGCGTGTCCAACTTCAAGCGGCGTGGATGACGTGGATTCGGGCGAAGGGTGAGGGTGATGACTGGAGAGATATGAAATGAGTCAGGTAGAGGAGAACTTAGAGGAGAACTTAGAGGAAGCGGCTCAGGTGACTTAAGGGAGGGTAGGGAGATGAGGAACGTATTAGGCCAGGCGCGGATTGAGGGCCATGCGCGCGTGGGCGGCCAGGCGCTGGTCAATGACCAAGCGTTAATTGATGATGAGGCACGGGTGCTAGGCCAGGCGCGGGTCAGTGGCTCCGCGTTAGTAGAAGAGCAGGCGCTTATCAGTGGTCAGGCACGTATAGGTGGCCTAGCTGTGATCAGTGGCCAGGCGCTAATAACCGGCCAGGCGCGTATCACAGGATATGCGGTGGTCGCTGGCCATGCAATAATCGCTGGCCAAGCGCGGATTGACAGCCAAGCGCTAATTTGTGGACATACGATAATTGATGGCCAAGCACATATCACAGACACGGCGATAGTTGACGGAAAAACCCATATCACAGGCTACGGCTTAATAAAGTCCGGGCAGGATTTTTCTGGTTGGACACTTAATAGCGGTGAGTTTATCACTATCCATCGGGACCTAGAAATCGGCGTCCGAATAGTGCGTGGTAGCTGGAGCGGATCACTCGATCAATTTCTCGCCCATCTTAATGAGGTGGAAAGTGCAGAATGCGCGGACTACGAATAATTGTACACGGTTTAATCTAAAATAGCCCTGATAATATCAGTTTTGCTAGTGAGGCTAAAAAATAGCTTGACAACCAGCGAGTGTATGTGATATAATACATTATGAAAGTAGAAAAAGCAACGATGAACTGCCAGCTTCGCCTTGATATTCGAGACTTAGTTGTGCTAATAATGGCAGCCAAAGCGGCAGGAATTGTAGAACTTAGTATTGGCAGTGCGTTAAAGCTACACCTGGAAATAGCTTCCGGGCTATTTCAAAAGTGTGGTGCTAACCGTCCCGAGACCGTTGAGGAAGGAATAGAACAACTAACAAGGCTAGGTATCTCCGCCAAACAAATTATGTCACCAAAGTCGAAGGTAGCCAGGGAATTAGCTAAAGAGACACTGACTGAATCCTTAGCGGCTATGAATAAGGTGGTTAACAGCGATATGTTAACAAAGGCTTTACAAGAACATAGTAATATAACTGCGGATTCTGCCAATGTTAAATAAAGAACCCCTTAGCAAGGACGGATCATCAAACCTAGTAGAAGCTGTTATAAGGCGAGGCATAGAACGAGCCAAGTACAACAACTCCAGTTATAAATATTGGCTATTCTTTCCTAGTTGCCGGCTTCGATATTGGTACATACTAAGTGAGGACCACCACTTCTCCGTTATTTATATACCCGCATTAACTAAGCTGTTTTATGGACCGGATCCATGGTCCGAGTTTATAACCTTTGCAGAAGCCGCCATCAATGAAACGGCTAATGGCATAAGTGTGGCTTGGATAGAAGAAAAAGTAGCTTGGATAGAAGAGAGTAGGAAAGTAGCTTAACCAACTATTCAGAATGGCGTGTATAATAATTGTACACGCCAAACAAACTGGAGGATCATGACATGAGTGGCCAAATTGAGGGTGAGGTACGACTATCAGAATTCCGTTTACTTCTCCACGTCTATGATATGGATGAAGAAATAACAACTATCTACATAGTAGAGGCCATCCGATACCTTGGGCCTAACCTAGTAACTGTGTATGTAAAACAGGAGCTAAATGGTGGATATCGCTATCCGGTAATTGATGAACCAGCGGACACGGAAACGCCAGCAAAAGTAGTACCCATCTTAGAGCTAACTCCTAAGGAAGACGCCGATATAGAGTTGGCCGATACTGAAAAAATAGTACATAAAATTGAGGAAGAAGAAAAGGAAGAGGATGAGATTGAGGAAAAGATTGAAGAAGAGGAGGAAGAAGAGGAAGAGGAAGAGGAAGACGAGGACGAAGAAGAGGATGAGTAAACCTTTGTTATTGAGGAAAAGAACGTTAAGAACCGCCACTCAAATTTAAGTGGCAAAGGAGACAAAGAAATGGCTCTTCAAGCAATAACCGCAACTGATCCTGAAACGAAAGCCGAGGTTACCTACGAGTTTGACTTTGGTGATAATTTGGACCACGCTCGTAGCCTCTTCGGTGAGGCTGTCGTATTTAGCAATTACCGGCAGAAGGCCATAATTTCTCTCCAGGCCGCCTTACGGTCTTTGCAAAAGAAAGGTCTATCGCAGGACCAGATCACCGAAAAACTCCGCAGCCTTAAGTGGAAGCCTGGTGTTAGGACTCCTCGTGGACCAGTAGACACGAAAGCGGCCATGATCGAAAAGTTCATCTCCATGAACGACGAGGAGAAGGCAGAATTTCTCGAAACACTCCGTGCTCGTGCGGCTAATCAAGCATATGGCGCCGATGCATCTAGCTAAGATCCTCCAGCTTAGCTAAGGGGAGGAGTTAACGTGGCTACTTAGTTAACTCCTCCCCACAAGACCGTGTATAATTATTGTACACGGTTTTTAAAGGGCTAGGGTGGAGAAAGTTTTCAACTTTACTGGAGGAACTAATAATGGAACTTGGTATAAATGAGACTTTGATAGGGACGGAGGCTCCGTTAATGCCATTAATGAAATGTGGCCATACCGCATCTGGGAAGGACAGCCAAGGTAGCCCTGTCTGTGTAGCCTGTATTGGTATCTATCCTGGGGCCAGACAAATAGATGAAAACCCTCCCAGCTTAACTGGAAGGTCCGCTAAATGTGTATATTGTGGCAAAAAAGTAACCAGTAAATTGAGCTTAGCCTATTTTCAATCCCGCATAAATCAGGAAGAAGACCGATATTATTGCGGTTGTAAAGGATGGGACTAGCTATGCAGCCGCTACAACCCCACGCAACTTGGAATATCTTAGACTCCACAAAACTAAAGACCTTCATGTCTTGTCCCCGTCGATACTTTTGGGCCTACGTAGCTGGCTGGCGCCCCGAAGGAGAATCCATTGACCTAGTATTTGGTGCTGCGTGGCATATAGCCATGGAGCATATGTTGTTGGAGTTTCAGAAAACTGGCCGATACGATAATGCAGCCATACCAACAGCCTTAGACTTATTTACTTCCTATTATCGCCAATATTTCACCAAAGACCAAGATGCATTGATGGAGCCGAAAAACCCTAGCTATGCTCTTGAAGCCCTCGCTATGTATACCCAGCGGTACGAAACGGACCGGTTTAAAGTGATAGCCACAGAAATTGCTGGCACTGTGCCAATAGCAGATGGACGCCGTATCCACTTCAAGATAGATGCACTCTGCCAAGACAAACAAGGTAAACTATTTGTGCTGGAGCATAAAACATCTAGTAGATTAGCCGCCACATGGGCCGAAGAGTGGACACTTTCCGTTCAGGTTAGTACCTATATCCACGCCCTAATGTGTCTACAGGACCCTAATCAGGTTTATGGGGCTAGGGTGAATGGTGCATTCTTCCGAAAAAAGGGAATCGAATTCATGCGGGTTCCTGTGAAAAAAGGGCCCCTAGATATGCAGATGTGGTTAAATATGGTAAATCACTACGCCGACATGATTGATGAGGAGTATAAACGCCTACTCTCATCCGATGAGGATAACCCTATATTAGATGCTTTTCCAATGAACACTGAGTCCTGCATTAGGTATGGGGTGTGCCCCTACCATGACTTTTGTGTAGCCAAGCATAACCCTCTTCACATTGCAAGTCAGGAGCCACAAGTTGGCTTTCGGTTAGAGTACTGGGATCCGATGGCAGAGTATAAGAAAACTGCCAAGAAAATTGTAAGAATTGGTGAAGTTGATAAAACCGATAATTAGGAGCGTTATTTATGCTAACACCAACAACTAAACCTAAACTAAATATTGAGGCTACCATAGCTGAAATCCGTAAGAATTACTCAGAAGGTCAAGGCCGCCAAAAGCTTAATGCTTTAGTAATTGGTGATTTTGGTACTGGCAAAACAACTTTGGCTAGAACTTGCCCCTTTCCTGTAACCATGCATAGCTTTGATCCTGGCGGATCCCGAGTAGCCTTTCTTAAACCTTATATTGATAATGGTCAGATATTGGTTGAGGAATTTAATGGTGCGGATAAGAAAGGTAAGATTGAATATAAGAGGTATGCTGCTAGATTCGACCAATTGAAGAGCGGGGGCTATTTTAGCCATATGGGCACCTACTTTGTAGATAGCATGACTTCTCTTTCCGACACCGCTATGAATTATATATTAGATAAAGGTGGCCGGTTAGGTACTAATCCACAATTACAAGATTATCTTGTACTACAAGGTCTAATAAGCAACTTATGCCGAGAGTGGACTAACCTACCTTGCAATGTAATAGTAACTGGCCACCTAGACTATAGACAGGATGAGGATTCTGGCAAGACCTACATTGGGCTAATGATTGTAGGTAGGTCTAAGACCAAGGTGCCCTTACTATTTGATGAGGTGTACATAGCGAAGGCAATTCCTGGCGCCCGCCATCAGGATGGAACACCTAGTACCCAATATAAACTACAAACAGGAACAGAGGGACAATATTCTGCCCGGACTAGAATCGGTGCCGGCAAATTCCTGCTACTTGAGGAGCCGGATATATCCACACTCATGAAGAAAGCAGGACTGGAGTTTAAACTGGAAAATGGTGAAAATAACCATGCCTAACAAACCAACTGATGTCTATAAGAATGGTGATATATTAACTTTCACCAAAACTTTTAGGGTTGGTGCTGCTCCTTATAGTTACGCTGCGATTAAGATAGGTGATAAATGGTATGTAGGTGGTCACTACTACTTATGGGATGAATTCCTTAAGTTTATTAGTATAGGTGTGGAAAAAGTTTACGTTGTAATAACGCAAATTGAGGTAGATAACCTGCCATATTATAAGGATAACTAATGCGAACTATATACAAATATCCACTAAGTATAATTAAAATTCAAGATGTGGAAATGAAAAAACCTGCCAAGATACTACATATTGGGTTTGATCCAAACCATAAGCTTTGCATTTGGGCTTATGTGAATACTGAGGAATTTTTATGTACTGTGAGGTTTATTATTATAGGCACAGGAGATCCTGCTAGAGCCACAGATTTTGGGGAGGTGCTACCACAAGACTACCTAACTTCAGTTATGGATGGAGAGTCTGTTTGGCATATTTTTAGGCCACATTTTAATTAAATAGGAGTAGCGTGATATGGAACTAAAACGGTGTGATGTTGATGGGACCATAATTGGTACTGGTGGTAGTATTCGTAAGATATGTGAGGCAAATTTAGTCTCACTCCAAGATGCTCTCCTTCAAGATGCTGACCTCTGGAAGGCTGATCTTCGAGGTGCAAACCTTCAAGGTGCGGACCTTCAGGGTGCTAACCTCTATAATGCTGATCTTCGGAGTGCTAACCTCCAAGGAGCTTCGCTCCGGGGTGCCAACCTCTATGGCGCTGACCTCCGATATGCTAACCTTCGGGGCGCGGACCTTTATAGTGCGGACCTCTATGGTGCGAATCTCCAGGGTGCGGATCTTCGGAAGGTTAACCTTCAGGATGCTACTCTCCATAACGCTAACCTTCAAGGTACTTACCTCCAGAATGCTTACCTCTACATAGTCGCCGCTGATCTTGAGGGTGCGATATTACCTAATTTTCAGATCGTGCCGGAGGTGGGATGTTTTTTTGGATTTAAGCAGGTGCAAAGTTGCTACAATTGCGAAAAACAGATCATCGAATTATTGATTCCGTCCGATGCCAAACGCACGTCGTCGCTGATTGGCCGGAAATGCCGGGCGGATTATGTGCTGGTCAATAGTGCATGGAACATAGATCACTCACCTAGTCCGGAAGTACGTTTCTATAATAGGATGTATCGTGACAACAAAATTGAGTATAGGATCGGCAAACACGTTTATGCCGATTCGTGGGATGATAATATCCGGACAGAATGTACCCATGGGATCCATTTTTACCTAACATTTCAGGAGGCCGTAGAATGATAACTGAAATCGGATTATTCGTGTTAATCGTTGCAGTCTCGTTGGGCTGCATCGTCGCGTGCCTGTTGGTTGGGTTGCTCGATGCGTTATTGCGGCCACAGGACACGACGCCTAAGCATGTGGAATACGTGACGCCGGATGCTGTGATACCGGGCGATGACGCAGACAAACAACACCGGCGCGTACTGGCGATCCGGAATTGGGAGAAATTCGTGTGAAGACCGGCTTGTTGAACGTCGTAACAATGGTTTAATGACCAAGTAAAGGAGACGGAAATGGAACTTCCTAATGACGTGGATTCTGTAATTGGAAAATATTGCATAGTCCGCACGTATTCGGCTGGCGTATTTGCCGGAGTCGTGCAGTTCCTCAACAGATCGGAATGTCGTGTCACTGATGCACGGCGGCTATGGTATTGGAAAGGCGCAGCCACACTAAGTGAACTATCCCAGCGCGGAGTAAAATATCCTAACGAATGCAAATTCCCGTGTGTGGTTCCGATGGTGTGTCTAACCAACGTCATAGAAATTATCCCCTGTACATTAGACGCTAAGACCAGTATAGAGGAGGTGCCCGAATGGCGTGCAACGTAAGTAATAATTACGGTGATGGTTCCGGCTACAACTACGGCGATGACGACGATAGTGATGCCTCTGGTTATGGTTATGGTAATGGTTCCGGTGACGGTTTCGGCAACAACTATGACTACAGTGACTCCGGTGCCTCCGGTGACGGTTCCGGCGATAATTATACTGGCTCAGGCGATGTCTATAGTTACGGTGATGGATCAGGCTCGGGATCAGGTTCAGGTAATAGCTCAGATTCTGGTTACGGTGACGGAGATGGCAATGGTTCCGGCAGAAACTATAATGATGGCTATGGCGATGATTATGGCGATGGATCAGATTCAGGCAAAGACTATGCTAATGGTAACGGGTATTATGACGACCATGACGATGGCTATGGTTACGGTTAAATAATCAGTTTTCTCGGCCTGTCGCCGGGAATGAGCGGCCCGAGGTTAGCCAATCTCCTCGGGCCGAGATCGCGGGACGGCCTCGAACGTGTCTACGAGGCCGTCCCATAAAAATAACAGGAGTGATCAAAATGAACATCGATAAGGCGTGTGAATTAGAAGCGATGCTTCACAATGTCCAGCCATCAATTTCGCAACCATTTAAGATCGGGGGTACGTACCTGTTTCGTCTCGTGACGAACTATTGGACGGGGCGCGTCGTTTCGGTCGGAGAACACGAAATCGTGATCGAGGATGCGGCATGGATCGCCGACACCGGCAGGTTCCACGATGCGCTGATAACTGGATCCCTGAACGAGGTCGAACCCGTTGATGGGCTAGTGATCATTGGTCGTGGAGCACTCGTGGATACAACAGAATGGAGACATGCCCTACCGAGGGACCAGAAATGAATATCTCAATACTTCATAGCCGGTTTGGGATATTGTGGCATTATTCCAGGTCTGGATGCAGGTTTGGGTCCAGCTCCAGATCCTGGTACAAGTCTATGCCTTGGGGTAGATCTACATCCGGGTCTGGACCCATATCCAGGTCTTGGTACAGATCTACATCTTGGTCGACGTCTAAGTCTAAGTCTAAGTCCTGGTCTATGTCCTGGTCCACGTCCTGGTCTGGGTCTACGTCCTGGTCTAGGTCTGGATATAGATCCTCGTCCTGGTTTAAGTCCAGGACCTGGTCTAGGTGCAGGTCAGGGTCCACGTCCAGGACAGGTCTGTACCCGGATACAAAACCACATGAAGTTCCTGTTAGAAGGAGCGATCATGATGCAATGCACGTTTTCCGAGCCTTGGGGTGATGGGGTCAGTTACAGGCAATGCACGCGCGATGCGGTATGTCTAGGCCGATGCCGGGAACACGCGAATCCTATCGCGTTAGAATCGCTGGCCGCGATGGAGTATACATACAGGTTTCTTGAAGCATGCGACCACGAGCAGAGTTACATTGACCCCAAAACCGGTTTAGCATCCAAAATTCGATTACGGCAGGCTATTGCCAGAATGAGGGGGTTGACATGGAAATTCGCCAGTTCGTACGCGAAGTAACAATGCGTGAAGGTAAGAAAAAGAGCCTGCCGGTAGCACAAGTATCTGAGGTTATTCGGATTGTGAATGACATGACCGGAGGCACCTTCTATGCTGCGATTAAGGGTCTGCCGGTAGACTACGATTTTCCGAAAGGCCCGGCTCCCACGTTACCGCCAAAACCGCCAATAATGGCGGAAATACTTAAAACAACAGGAGAACACCAATGCGCAGCGAAACCAAACAAATAACCAAAACTACCTACTATTCTGAGATTAGACCCTATACCTATACCGACGATCCGGAGGTTGCAGACGTTATCGCCTGGGCCGACGTTAATCGGGTGGCCTGGGATATTGTAACCCAAGATAAAAGTAAGGTCTTTGGGCGTGGTTCGTGTGAGTATATTGGATGGGCCCAAAAAAGCATGGAAACCTATGCCGTTTTGCAACGACTGGTCCACTTCCATGACGTGTTATTCCAGCCACAGAATGACATTTTCAAATGGCGTGCGCAGTTCACCCTCGATCACTACCGAGACAAAGGGTTCACCGGTGGCTTTTTCCAGCAGCATGATGAAAAATTTCCACGGGCGTGTTTGTCCCTGGATTATACGCCGGAGCTTAAGGAGGTAGTTATCGACACCTTCTCTGCGTGGTGTAAAAATTGCTATGCCACCGTACGAATTACGATTGATGGCCAAACAGTTGAAACACAATATGATACAATTATTCTACATGGTTTAGCCTAAAATACCGTGTACAATAATTGTACACGGTTTGGTTTAAGGCAGGCCCCAAATAACTTGGGGCCAACAAAAGGAGAATAGATATGTCCCTACTTGATTATGATGTAGACAGTGTGCCAGAGCTAACCACAATGGCTGCCGGAGCACACCAAGTAAAAATTGTATCCGCTGAAATACGGCAGCAAAAGCCGGAAAAGGGCACCTCTTCATTCCTATATTTACGGCTAGTACCAACAGAAGATCCAAATGCAAAGGACATCGGGCATGTTATCATGTTACCGGATGATAACAAGGATGAGAGGGAGAACAACAGCCGGCTACGTCGCTTAAAGGAGTTTGTTATGGCCTTTGGCCTCCAAATACCATTAGATACCGATACCATGACTGATGCCGTTGGTGTCGGTGTACTCAGTCAAGAGGATGATGAGGAGTATGGTGAGCAGAATCGAATCCGACGATTCCTTGTAAACTAAACTAGCAATAGATAGTAGGGCATGGTGGCAGGTAGCCATGCCCTACTATTTTAGGACCAAACTATGAGCAAATTCGGTGTAGAAATAACCGACCAGCAGCGTTCCTTCCTAGACAAACTACCTTATGGTACCCGTAGAATTCTAATAGGTGCCATCCTTGATGATTTGATTGAGGCCTGTGAATGCAGCCGGGACCCAAATATGGTAGTCGCCGGAGTAATTAGCCGTCAAATAGGTTTGCAACATTACAGCCGAATAGAAGAGCCGAATAAAAGAGCCGAATAGAAGGTGACCACCATGAAACTAAGCGATCTTAAGAAGTCCATCTCAGAGAAATCCCTCTCCGAACTCCAAGCGGACCTAGAAATGATTCGAGGTTCTCGTCGAAGAAATGCAATGAATCCTATTAGAGCCGCTAAAACCAAAACAAAAAAAACAATGGCAGATTTTATGTCTAGCCTATCATCAGAAGAAGCGGCCAAAATGCTGGAGATGTTACAAAATGGATAAGTTAGGTGAGCTTTGTATAGTACCTCGCAACCAGATTATTATAGGTGATCGTTTTCGTAAAGAATACACCGGCATAACGGAACTAGCCGAATCCATAGGTGGTCCAGAGGGTTTAATTAGTCCACTAGCCGTACGAAACTTCGGTGATCATTATGAACTAGCTGCTGGAGGTCGTCGAATACAGGCTATCGATAAGTTAGGTTGGACCAGTGTCAGTGTACGGATATACCCCAAAGAAACCGATGAACTTACTATAAGGACCGTTGAGCTTGCTGAAAATATCCAGCGAAAGCAAATGAACTATTCCGAAGAAGTGGCGGCTATGGAAGAAATACACAACTTATACATTACTAAGTTTGGTGAGAAGGCTAACATTGGCAAGGCCGGTGCAGAAGGCCACTCTATGCGTGACACTGCAAAATTGCTAGGTGTTAGCCCCATGACAGTTTCAAATAACCTAAAGTTGGCTGAGGCCATCAAAAGTATCCCGCAGTTAGCCGAATGTAAAAATCAAAAAGAGGCAATGACCCTTTTAGACAAGATGCAGGAGACTATCCTTATTAGTGAAATAACCAAGCGCGCTGAAAGGGAACGGTCCGAACGGCCGGATAAAGTGCGGGATGAACTTATTGCTTCTTATAAAGTAGCCGACTTCTTCTCTAGCGGTAAGACATTACAAATAGGTAGTTACGACCTAATAGAAATTGACCCACCATATGGTGTAAACTTTAAGAAAGCTAGGAATGATAGTACCTACAAGAAGTCTGCCGTCTTAGGCTACAATGAAATAGACGAGGATGAGTATCAATTATTCTTAAGTAACCTATTCCGACTATGCTACAAGCTAGCCGCTAATAATAGTTGGATGATAGTTTGGTTCTCATTTGATCCTTGGGCAAACATTGTTTACGAAGAAATTATAAAAGCTGGCTTTAGGTGCAGCCGTAGACCCGCTCTTTGGATCAAGCCAATCGGAATGTGTGCTAGTCCTACTACACAACTAGCCAGCGATATAGAATCCTTTTACTATGCCAGAAAGGGTGACCCTGGAATTGTTAAGGCCGGCCGCTCCAGCTACTTTAAATTCCCACAAGTCTTACCAGGGAACAAGATCCACCCAACGGAGCGTCCAGTGGAAATGATAGAGGAAGTATTAGCCACCTTCGCCTATCCTGGTAGTAACGTGTTGGTTCCATTTGCTGGTAGTGGTAACACAATGTTGGCAGCGCATAACCAAAATATGCACACTATTGGCTTTGATATTAATAAGGATTATAGAAATACCTACATCTTAAGAGTGCAACAAGGGATAGGTGAAAAGTTTCACTCCTTTTAAGGAGAGGGGCTAAAAAAGGTTAATAAATTTAAATAGGAGACCGCAATATGCCGCCACGAATAATAGAACCTGAGGGTAACCTAGATGCCCCAATTATGCTAGTAGGTGAAGCTCCAGGTGCCGATGAGGAGCGTGTAGGTCGGCCCTTCGTGGGCCGCGCCGGACAACTGTTGGACCGTATTCTAACCAGTGTGAAAATAAGACGGCACGATTGTTACATAACCAACATACTAAAGTTTAGGCCCAACGCCGCAAACGATATTAAGCCTTACATAAACATAACTAAAAATCCACCCCAAATATCACCAGAAGCACAAGCCTGCATAGATATTTTGAGGCGGGAGATAGAGCAATCCACTGCCAGCGTAATTGTAGCACTAGGTGGAACCGCCCTATATGTACTAACCGGACTAACTGGAATAACTAAGTACCGAGGTTCCATTCTACCTTGTAAGCTAGTAGCGGGTAGAAAAGTAGTGGCCACTATCCACCCCAGCGCTGCTCTTCGTACATACTTGGATGAAAGGTTAATTGCTAAGGACCTAGATAAAGCTAAAGTGCAAAGCGAATTTCCGGACATACAAATACCTAGCCCCAACATACTGATAGACCCTAGCTACACAGAAGTGATAAATATTCTAGACCACGAAATCCTTCTAGCACCAAGGGTAATAGTAGGTTTTGATATTGAGGTAATGTATGGGCACACCTACTGTGTAGGTATATCCTACAAGAAACCTGAAGGCACCAGAGCTATTTGTATAAATCTAATGAGGGACCAAGAAAATAAGTTTAGCCTAGAAGAGGAATGTGTGATATGGCAAAAGATAACCCAAATATTAGAGTCCTCAACAATCCGGAAGGTAATGCAAAATGGTATATTCGATTGTAGTTACTTATGGAATGAGTATGGTATTAGAACAGCCAATCTAGATGATACTATGGTGGCTCATGCCCTATTACTACCGGATTATCCAAAGGGGCTTGACTTTATAGCAAGCACCTATACAGATTATCCCTATTATAAAGGAGAGGGTAAGGTTTGGAAAAAACTATACTTTGATGAACCTACCTTCTGGCAATACAATGCCAAGGATGCTATAGTCTGCTTAGAAGTTATGCCGGTAATGCTGGAAGAACTACGCCAGCAATGCCTATTAGATACCTACAAGTGCCATATAGACCTAATGCAACCCTTCCTGTTTATACAAGCCCACGGTATTAACGTAGATATGGTGGGTTTAAGGAAAGCTAGGGAAGAGGCTAACTATACTATAAACATCAAGACAGCCGAACTTATTAAGTTAGTCAAGCATGATATAAACCCCGCCAGCCCAAAACAGATAGCTAACTATTTCTACATAGAAAAGGGTATAACTCCATACAGGGGCAAAGGTGGTGGTATAACCACCAATGAGACAGCCCTAATACGACTAGCTAGACGGGGCTTTAAGGAGGCTCAGGTTCTCCTTGATCTACGCTTCTGGCAGAAGTTGAAGGGCACTTATTTTGATATGACCCTTGATAATGATAACCGCTTTCGAGGTAGTATTAACGTAGTAGGCACAAAGAGTGGTCGCCCATCTAGCTCTAAGTCTATCCGCGGAACCGGCGGTAACATGTTCAACCAGCCAGGAGAAATGGATAAGTTTTTTGTGGCTGATGAGGGAATGGCCTTCGCTATTATTGACCTATCCCAAGCAGAGAATAGGATAGTAGCCTATTTAGCACCAGAAGCGGAAATGATAGAGGCTTTTGAGGCAGGAAAGGACGTACATTGTCTAACAGGTGCCTTAATTAGTGGATTAACCTATGATATTGTACTGGCCCAATATAATGCGTATAAGGAATACAAGGCCAAAAGCCTCATACCCCCAGAAGAGTGCTGTGCTCCGTTAGGCCGTAACGATGACCCGTGGCGGCAGTGGGGAAAAAAGTGCAATCACTCCCTAAACTATGGTTTAGGATACAGAAGTTTCGCCTTGAGATATGAGATGCCAGAAAGTGAGGCTTTGCAGATAGTTCAAGCCTATCATAAAGCTTATCCTGGAGTAGAACAGGGTTATCAAACTTGGATAAAAAGACAGTTGGCAGAGAACCGCACACTTGTAAATCCATATGGACGTCGCCGCGTGTTTCTTGATAGGTGGGGTGACGACCTATTTCGTGAAGCGTATTCATGGATTCCACAATCTATAGTAGCATACAAGATGTGGTATAATGCTATACTACCACTATACAATGACCCATTATACCACAAAGTGCTCTTAACAACCTGCATATACGATAGCGTGGCCATATCCTTCAACATTGATGAATCTGACTATGTAATAAAGGTCCTTCAACAGTTAAAAACAAACTTAGAATCTCCTATCCAATGGCGTGCCCGTGATATTAAAATACCAATTGAAATTAAAATAGGCTATAACATGCTACATACTACGGTACTAAAGAACTTATCCGCAGGAGAGCTAAAGAATGCACTCAAGAAAGTTGGATGATTGGCTATCCGGCTTTCTTCGTTATATGGATAATACGGAGCCGCCGGAGTTATACAAGTTATGGGCAGGGTTATCCACAATAGCTGCCGTCCTACAAAGAAAATGTTGGGTAACATGGGAAAAAGATATTTATCCAAATATGTTTGTTGTATTAGTAGGACCTAGTAGCTGTCGAAAAGGTACAGCTATGGGTCCTTGCTTAGAGTTATTATTAGGTGAACGTTCCGTTAGATTAGCAGCCGAGTCTATTACTAGGGAGGCGCTAATCCGAAAGATGAAACAATGTAATACGGTGGATATATCTAAGGATGGTATACCACATAGACACGCCTCCATAACTGTTTGGAGCCAGGAGCTCTCGGTATTTTTAGGTCATAACAATCCACAGTTCCTAAGTGCCCTCACAGACTGGTATGATTGTAGGGACCCCTGGAGTTATGAAACTATAAGCCGTGGTGAGGATATTGTACATGGTGTATGTGTTAATTTGATTGGTGCTACAACTCCATCTGCCCTGCAAATTTCTCTACCAGACTTAGCTGTAGGTGGTGGATTGACTAGCCGTATTATATTCGTCCATGCAGAAAGAAAGGGTAAGATTGTAGATGTACCCATACGAACACCGAAAGAACTAGCCCTATTTGAGGACTTGTCCTATGATCTTAGCATCATAGCTCAATTAAGTGGTGCATTTAGTATGGATGCCAGCTACCTAGAAAAGCGCATAGCTTGGCGGCGCCAACAAGATATACACCCACCAGATATGGATTATCGATTCCTTGGTTACATTGGCAGAAGAGCTACTCATCTACTTAAAATAGGAATGGCTATAAGTGCTAGCCGGGATGACTCCATGATATTGGATGGAGACATACATGATAGGGCACTCAAGATACTAGAATGGACTGAGAGATATATGGAGAAGGTATATAGAGGTTATGGTATGATAAATAATGCAGTTCTGTTTCCACAACTTATGGCAGATATAGCATCAGCAGGTGTGATGCCATTAAGCGTGCTGCAAAAACGTTACCTAACTGACGTATCTAGGGATGACCTACTTGGTATCATGCAAACGTTTGAGAAAATAGGATTTTGCAAAATGGAGTTGTCTAGTGGTGTTACAGTGGTTAGGCATATAGAGAATGAGGGTAATGAAACCGTGTAAAATAATTGTACACGGTTCTAGTATTGACGTTCCTGTGCTCCATGAGTCTGAGCAAACGGAGCCCGACTAGGACCACGATAGTAGTCACGGACTCTACTATTAACCGGACCTTCTCCTGCAACCATAGCGCCAAGTATTGGACCATAATTCAATCCGTAACCATACTGTCCAGTATAGGCATTATATCCACCACCAATATTTCCGGGTCCACTTGGCCCAAGGCCGGTCTCATTTGGCTGGTCTACAGTTTGTGGATATATACCACCGCCAAAACCACCGCCAAAACCAGTGCTACCTCTATTAGGTGTTCCTGTTGAGCCACTAAGCCCACTAAATAGACTACCAAGGGCATTCATAAATAAGCCACTAATTCCGCTACTGCCACCCCGGCTTTGTTGGCCACCACTAATAAATGGTTGTAACACTCCTATCATTTGTTCTGGAGATAAGCCACCCCTATTAATATTACCTTGAACCATGCTATTAAGGCGTCCATGCCACTGAGGTATTGTTGAGCCAATACCTGGTGTGTTCGCTTGGTACTGAGATCCATCCCAATACTGAGATCCACTTACAGCTGGTGTACCCGTTGTAGTTCCAGTAATTTGTGTTGGTTGCTTATTATTTCCAACAGCACGATTAGAGGTCCTGGCCCCTATAAAGTTAGCTAGCGCCTGTGCTAAGTTAGGACCAAAATTAGACCCAGGTCCTGGTTCTCTAGGTACATTACCACTACCACGCAACTCCTCATTTTTATTAGTAACCATATTATTTACCTCTATCCTTAAGCCACTGACGGACATTTTCTAGCACTTCTGGATTCTCTGTTGGTTGTAGGTATAAAGTCAACTTAAACATAAAGTCTTTATAACCCTTCGGGTCTGACTTCTTTAGGCGGGCTGCTTTGCTGAGGTAGTTAGCCTCCCTAATATCTGGTGGCAGGTCTCTAAGTGTTTCCCAATATTCACCTAAATTTAGCACCTTAGCCCGCCAGTAGGCTACTGCACGTTCTTGTGCGAAGGATTGGTCATTCTTATTTTCTAGCTTCTTTATATAAGAGAACGGAGTATCCTTCTCATCTAAACCTCTAATATTAATCCCCCGTTTGTCTTTTGCCACGAGTGAATCTACCAAGGCATCTACGTCTCTACCTATAGCTATTCTTTTAGTGGATAAAGCCTCCCTAGCCTTATATGTAGTCTCATACTCCGGTGTATTGGGATCAGTTACACCTACAAGGCGACTTAAACCAGGAATATTCTGAATCTCCTCGTACCATTTCTTACCAAATTTCTCCATCTCTTCATCACTAATAGGTTTATTCCACATCTCCGTTAGCATATTTACCGACTTTAGTACATCATTGTTGGTAATAAGGGACTCAACTGCTGCCTGTACCTTATTAGGACTAATATCAAGGTGCTTTCCTAACTCCTTGTACATCTCCTTAGTCTTCTCATCCCAGTCCTCTTTACCATATACATTAGACAGGCCGATAGATTTACCCTTGTTTAAATCCCAATCCTTATTTAGTCCATACAAAGACTTAGCCATTGGGGGCATTATAGAGGTAGGAGATACTACCCAGATATTAGCTAATCCTTCCTTAATAGCATCAGTGTCTATTTCATAGCCTAGGAAATGGTCTATCATAGCATCCGCTAACACCGATGTAGCTCGTACACTTTGATCTTTGGCTAGACGAAAATATATATACCTCTTATCTCCATTTTCATCTTTATACCACAAACCTGTATAAATAGGTAAGTAATTCACCTTATCATACATACTGGTTTCCTCGTAAGCCCGTGGGTGTCTAAGCCTAGAAACCAGCCCAGCTGAAACCATTAATGCAGTAACGGAGGCTAAATTCCAAAGTACCCGATTACGGTAAGTGTAATCACCTATATCAGGCTTAGCTCCTCCTCTTTCCCTTGCCCTACGATACGCATCACTACGTATACCTCTACGCATTCCGTCTACAGCGGCTAGGCCAGCAGTTGTATAAGGTGAAAATGCCTCAACTGTACGGCCTACACTACCAGAACGACCAAAGTCTATATTAGTTCTAGCCCTATATGCAGCCTCCATTTGTATATCTGGATCCTTTGCGGCATCATCATAGCTAATTCCCCTCTCTTCAGCACGAGCCTTTATTACCCTATCCATCACAACAAGACGGGTCCATATTTCTGAGGCCCTGTTAATTTTACCTATCACACCCTCAATATCCCTAAAAGCACCAAATGCTTTAGTGGTCATGTGGCCTTGGGTGGCTAGAAACTCCAAAGACCCACCTTCTTCTCTCATTATATCATATAGGCCCTTTTCCCGGGCAGCATCAGAAAAGGTGTTTATATAACTAGCTATCATGCGCCCGGTTCCGGTTATAGGATTAACACCTACTAAGTCAGGATTCCTAATAACAGTAAATTGGTAGTCTCTCGGCAAGTTACCAAGAAAGAAGAAAGGAGTCAACACTCCTGTTGCACCAACTTTAAATTCCTTTGCACCGGATAACCAACCAATAAGGTTAAGCGCCTGTTTGTTAAGATTAGGGTCAACTACATGCCATTCATCCGCAAAGCTGGCAGGCACCATCACTCCACGCTGGTCACCCTTATCTAATGCCTCTATAAGCGCCTCTCCACTCTTTGGTGTAGGCCAAATATATCGGCCAGCTTTACCCTTAATAGCACGTATAGGCTTTACAATCCTAAAACCAAACTGCTTTAGTGCCATTTTAGGATTATCTCTAGTAAATTCCCATAATGCCATTGATGCCCTATTCTTAAGCGCACGACCAACAATACGCCTACCAGCCTCATTAAGTAGCCTAAGTTGGTCTCTCTCTAGGTATGACATATCACCAGCGTTTAGGTGTTTAAAGCCACTTTCGCCTATACTGATTTTTGCCCCCAGCCTAGGTATTTGCCTACTATAAGAGACCACCTTACCATCTATATATTTCAAAAACTGCCGGACGGAATAATTACCACCTAGTCTCTTAAGGGCATTGTATTCTTCAGGCATTAGTAAACCATGTTTATTACTAAAATCTAATAGGTATCTATTAGCAGCTTTAATAGGCTGATAGTGCTCCTCTAACTTAGTGTACAACGAAGGATTAGCTTTATTTAGGGCCTCCAACCAACTAGAAGCATCACCTACCTTAGCACCCTTCTCAGGTATTTTTAGTCTACCTTGCTTCTCTAACTCAGATGTACGCTTCATAGAGGCAAAGATATTTAATGCGTCACCTTCTTTCCATGATAAGTCTTTATAGGACTCATTATATACATCCTTAACTAAATGGTCCACTATAGGAGAGCTACCTCTAGTTAGTTCAAAACTCCACAATATACGGTTTGTGACAGGAGAGCGATCTAAGATATTTTCTATATTAACACTAGGTGAGAATATACCTCTATTTAGGCTCTTAGCTGCCTCCCTAGCTATTGCCTTCTGCCGCTCATGATTTAAGGATCTACCCATATCTACAACCCGTTCCATCCGCTGTGCAGCTTTTTTTACCGCTCCATGTACACGCTTGAAACCACTAAATATCTCATCGGGGGCAAAGTGAAAATAAGAAGCAGGAGCAGGACCTTGCGGAGGCTTCTTAGGTTTCGGCCCCTTTGCCTTAGGTTTCGGTGTCTGTTTTCCAAGAACCTCTTCAACGGTTGGAGGCTTGTTACCCAAGAAGGCCTCATTAGCCTCCAGAGTTATTAGACCGTGGATAAGGTCCTCTGCCTTAGCTTCCTCTGTACTAGGAATACCTCTATTATTTCTATACCTTATAAGAGCAATCTTACCACCATCCTCATACAGGGCAACAAATTTGGCCCTTGCATCCCTATACGCTTTATTCAGAGCCTCAAACTTAGCATTAAACTCGGTATTGGTCATAGACTTAAGTTCAGGCTTAATCTCAGTCTTAATCTCAGGTTGCTTAATCTCAGGTTGCTCAGAAAACTCAGCCTCTTTCTCCTCTAGCCTACCCATCACACTTTCAAGGTCAGCTTTTTCTGTGTAGAAGGTGGCCTTATTAGCAGGACTATCCGGGTCAGTTACGATCCATCGGTACTTAGCATCGGGGTAGTCAACCTCAGCATCAAATCTAAGGCCCAGTCGATTTGCTACCTCTTGCGGAGTAGCGGCAGCCTTGCCAGGAACTAATTCAGATGGCTCAAGTTTAGGCTCCTCCCCCACCACGCTCTGTTGTAGCTCAACTATTTCCCGCGGCGGAGTGGGTTGAGCCAAAGGTTGTGGGGGAGGAGTTTCTTTTGGCACTAACGGAGCGGGCTGAACCAAAGGTGCCGCAAACTCAGCCGGCAGACGTGAAGGAGGAGTTTTTATTGGTGCTACTTGTTCGGCTTCCACCCTGTCTTCCGGAGTGTTCCGTATACGTAGGCGTTCTTCCGTTTGCCCTTTAGGTGCTTCTTGCTGGCTTTCCGTTTCAATTGGTGCTCTAGTTTCTTTGGCATGGCTAGGTTCTCCTTGTGTTGGTTTGATTATATTTCTATACTCACTACTTAGCCTATTTACCTCCCCCCTCAATGAGGGTCTAGGAACTTCAATAGGTTCAGCTGGTCTAACAGGCCTCATTACATTTTCATAGAAATCCTTAGCGGCCTTAGTATTACGAGGCTGCGGTACTCTCTCTACAACCTTAGGTATCTCGGTTTTAGATTTTGTAGGAATCTCTATAATAGCAGGTTCAACCTGAGGAGGAGTCTCAGAAGGCTTTGGTTTTGGCTCTGCACCTACAGGCTCTGTACCTCTACCTCTTGGTCCGGCCACCACATGGGCTAGAGCTATCGGTGCAAGGGTTATAGCCGTCACAGCTAGGTCTTCTAGTGAGGGAGCATATTTACCCTCTTGTAATGCAGCGGATTCGCTATATAATAAAATATCACCAAGTGCCTTAACTGTCTTTTCTATTATACCATATGCTGGCACCATACCGAAGCTGCCTATTGCAGCACCAGTACTAGCGGACCAAGCTACGTCATTTAGGGTAGCCTCACCATTTAGATATTTAATCAAAGTTGGGGCGGCTAAAGCAGCCGCTACCTTCACAGGTGGAGGGCCAGGTGTGGCTGCACCAGCCCCAAACATAGTTGGTAAGTCAGCGGCCATTGCAGGAACATTCTGGATTACTCTTTCAGCTATACCAGATGGAGGTTTTATATTAAGGGCTTTCTTACGTGCCTCTGCAATAGGCCGCTGTGCAAACTCTGGTATAGAAGGAACTGTAATAGCACCTTGAGTAGGTGTTTCTATTGCATTTCTTAATAGTTCTACACCTACGTTTGATAACTCATTAACATAAGGTGGCCCAGGATAATTTGGTGAAGGCATCTCAACCGTTGGAACTTGGTAAGGCCTGTAAGGCTCAACAAGACTCATAGGATCAGAGCTAATACCCATTCTGGCTGCTCTATCTTTTTCTAACCCGCGAAGAAAATTTTCTTCATCTTGTATGCCAATCGCAAGTACGCTAGAAGCTAAGCCAGACTTAGCCAGCTCTCCAGCCCGTTGTGCCGATGGAAACATAGGTGTTGTAGGTTTGACTTGTGCTATGGATGCTGGTGTTGGAGCAGTAACAGCAGCCGCAGCAGCAGTAGGGCTAGGTGTAATAGCTTCCATATTCACCATCGGCTTACCTAACACCTCACCTGGAAGTAAAGGAACACTACTAGCAGTAGGCTGTTGTTGTTGGCCTACCTCTATTATCGGCTTACCCAATACCTCACCTGGCAGTAGGGGTATAGGCTCTGGCACGGCTATGCTACTCGTTCCCAAAGTGTAATCCTCCTTCATCTGGTATGGTCAATCCTGGAGTACCACCACCAGTTACCTGCCCACTAGCTGCTAGTGGGTTTAGGCTAGGCATCATTCCTATTTCTGTATCCACCCTGTCTACCTTAGGTCGCCAAATAATCACCATCATCCTATCAGGACGAATAGTAGGAATACCATAAGTATGGTACATTTCTAATCCTGTCCGCATCTTCTCTTTAGTTACTGCGGCTATATAAGCTACTTGGGTCTGTTGGCTCTCGGTGCCACTAAGTATAGAAAGCATACCATTAGGATCCACTTTTGCGTATCCACCTTGTAACAATGCTTCACTAACAAACCCGTTAATAACCTTTTGTGGCTCACCTAAGTTTGCAGTATCTTGGGCTTGTTCACCTAGAGTCAGGGCTGTTCCGGGAATAGGAGCATTTAATGGAAGTTGCCGAGGATCCATTGGTACAAGACCTTGATTAGTCTGTACCATAACTGGCCTTGCTCCAGCAGCCCCACCACCTCTAATAGCACCTCTGGCTTGTATTGCCTCAAGCTGAGCAGGTAATCTAGCCTCTGAAACAGCCGCAGCTTCAGCAGTAGCAGCTTCTCTTTGTATCCTATACTGAGTCTCTAAAGGCATCTTAGCAACCTCTGTTTTAGGTATAAATACACCACCAAATGGAAGTACCTCTGGTTCAGCTACACCTTCAACACCAGGTATAGGTATCATATTAATTGCACCTGTAGTGTCAGTAGTTACTATAGCAGGTCTACTACCTATTTTAACTCCCGCAGCATCTAGTATAGGTACATCAGCATAGTGGGGTTGTGGCCTCTCCGCTAAGTTTAGTCGCCTCTCCTCTAATCCTAACTGTTTCTCCTCTCTAGCTCCTGACTCACTACGGAACTTATTTTCCTGCTCGGTTTGTAAACCTTGCATTTGCAACTGGCGCTCTTGAGCCACCCTAGTAGTAAGACGGTCCGCCGCTTCGGGGCTTAGACCTCTGGTGTCAATTGCAGGCTCAGATTTAGTTGTGGCTTGTTCCACCAGCGATATGAGGTTGGATACATTCTGAGGATCTGAGAGGTAAGTACCTGCACTCTGTTTAAGTCGACCAAGAAATCCTGGTTGCTCACCTTTAGTATTTATGGGTGCAATATCACCAGCGCCTGTAGGGCTAGTATTAGCTCTACTAGGTATGGTAAGTCTATCGGCCGTATCAGCGGCTATGTCTTCACCAGCCTTAATCTTAATCGGCTCAACGTCGGGCTTTTCAGTTCCCTTGTCGGCAACCTCAGCGGCCTTATTTGCCCCCGTGTTAGTTAACTTACTAACAGCAAGGTTAGTACCAGCATTTATGGCCGAACCTTTAAAACTCTCCCAAGCATCACCACCACCTGCAGTACTACCAATAGTTTCACCTAAAGTACTACCTATTACTGTACCTACACCGGGGGCAATAGTACTACCTATAATGCTACCAACAACACTACCAATTTTACCATACTGGCCGGACTTCTTTTGCTTTTCTTGTTCCTTCTTATACTTATCATACTTAACCTGTGAAAGCATCTGGTCAGCTGTTTGTTCCGTAGAAGCACCAAGGTCATAACCAAAATCACCTGGCTGGCCTAATGACTGTCCCCACTGTGATAGTGTTTTGACAAGTGTTAGGGCTTGTTCTTCATTCATACCCATTTGAATAACCTCCAACTATACCGTGTAAAATAATTGTACACGCCTATAGCACTCCCAAAGTACCAAGTGTCGTAGCAAGGCTGGCTATGCCACTAAGGCCGCCACTAAGCATCTGTTGGCCTCTAGGTGTTTTAAGCGGACCAGCAGCCGCACCGCTAATTGAGCCAAGCATTTCACCACCTCGCATAAATACATCGTAATCCCACATTATATCATGTACGTCGATGGCTAAGTCTTGTTCATATTGGTTTGTTTTAAAACCAATAGCCTTATAGGCAAAATCACCTTGTAACTGTGCTATATTTAAGTCACCCTGTAACTCAAAATTGAACAATTGCATAATAGAGCGAACACCATCAAGGATAGCTGTAGCCCTAATTTGGCTCCGTTGCACCTTAAGTTGAGCCGCAAAGCCATCCACATTATTTTGGAAACTCTGCTCCATAATAGCCATACCAATAACAAAAGCGGAGGTATGGACCGCATTTAGATCACTCATAGGCCCAGTAAAACGGTTAATAGAGCGGAAATAAGGGGGTAGCTGGGCACTCTCATAGGCCACTGTTGCTTCATCTATGTAGGTATCAGGCTCTAAACTAGCATCTACAGCCGAGGCTGCGGCGGCAAGGAAAGTTTCATAATCCAGTATTGGTTCAACAACATCTATCGTATCAATAAAAGAATCGATCTTGTCCTGAAAATTGGATAAATCATAATCTGGATCATAAGAGAAAGCAGTATTATAAGGTCCAGCACCTGCTGTATCTGCCGTTATAAGTGTAGCAATACTATCTAACCAAGCAGTATGCTTAGTTTCCATATAAGCCGGATACCCAACCTTCCCAGACGATCCTCCACCTCTCATATCACACCTCCCACTCCAGTAACCTCACACTCGTTTTGGCGCCAAGTGAGGTAGCAAGTTCTACAACCCGATCAAATTCAGTGTATGCTATTAACCTATGACAATTATTAGCCTTTGCATAAGTTAAAAGTGTCTTAAGTAATGAAGGCCAAAGGTGTTGCTCCATTTTTTCATAACGGTATAAGGAGTATATAATCAGGGTTTTCTCCCCCGCATACATATCACCGGAGAATAGTGTAGTTATTACACCTAGAATCTGCCGTTGTTTTGTAATTGGAACTATTACCCAACACTCTAAATACCTGCGTAGTATAGCCTGCAACAAACGCGCTTTTACAACCTCCATATCGTCTATTGGACCAACCCGTAAGCCATTAAGTATACCAATAGATATAGCTTCCCAATGTAGCGATATTTGAGTAGCAGTAAGCCTAACTAGAATAGGCTCAGCTATATCACCCTCCGGCTCGGACTGAATATCTAGTGCTTCGGAAGTCAATTGGTTGCCATTTTACCTTGATATAATCAATCTTCTCATTACCGGTCCTGGTACTCACACGAAGTACCAGGCGAAATTCAACAGCAGTTAGGTTCATTTCCACCCAACCCATCGAATTACAGTTACGATAGGCTGTTCGCGTGAACGAGGCGCTTCCATCATTCCTATAATCAAACGCGGCCTCAAGAGTAGTATCGGGAGAGCCGCCAACCTCGATACCCTTTATTTGCTTGAGGCCACGTACTCCCATATCGAACGTATCAGTTACCAGCAAAAAGTCATCGTCGGTGTAGGCTTTAGTCATAGCATAGGTGTTACCTTCGGCTGTGACTATACCTGTTACTGCCTCTGGGGCTTTCGTTAGACCCTGTGAATCAAGAACATAGACAAAGGTGGATATTCCATCCGAGATAAAAAACTCACCCTCCGCCGGATCATAAGATACTACTATGTTAGCTAATGTCATGCCATCCATAAATTCTTGGTAGTCTAATTTGGATATGTTTCCTTCTCTATCCACACTACGCAGATAAGCACGATCATCCACAAAAATGTAACCAGCATCCTCATTACCCCCTACTGCCCCACGGCTAGCTATACCATATGGAAAAGTACGAAGCAATCCGAAGCTAGGAACAGGTTCAGAAAACTGCTGATATACGGAAATAGCATCAAAACCAAAAGCTATCAGTAGGGTCCCCAGCGGTTTAATCACCAAGCCAGAGTCTTGAGCACGGGTTGGAATCAACCCACATTCATTGCGTTTTAGATAATCAAGGAATAACGGATTTGTAGCGGTGTGCCCATCAGTAAGTCCTAAACTACCTACCTGAGCAAGCGTCGGGTTGTGGATAAACTTAATATCCCCACCACCAATAGTGCTATACCAGAGCCAATTCGGCCCAACATCGGTCATGGTGGTTGGTAGACTACTATGTGGAGGCTCTTCGCTGGTCATTAGGCTAGTCAGAATAGTGTCCCAGGTGTTACTCCAATAATCAGAGGCGTTGAAACCATAGAGAATTAACCGGCCTCGCATAGCACAACCAGACTTGATTGTTACTTCGTCTTGGGTATAATACTTAATGTCATCACCAAACTTCATAACAGAACAGCTACCGTTATACAAAAACCAAGTATTAAAGAAATCCGCAAAATGCCAATATCCACCCGCCACTATCGCCTGTGAAATAGCAGGATTGTAATAGTCGTAGGTGGTTATAGTAGTTATGGTCCAATTACTCTCATCTACCAAGTAAACATTAGTGCTAGTACAAAGCAAGGTTACCGCAGAGCCTCTAATTAGTTGTGGAAATGGCCAACTAAATACAATAGCCGGTACTGCGGCAGCCAACTTAGCAGCACTAATAGGTACATCTAGTACTTTGTATCCTACTAATGCTTCCGGTTTACTCTTACAAGCCTTACAGTCAGTCAATAATATGCTATTACGAGGCATTCGTAAGCTAGGCCGTAGTCTTAGCTGCTTTGGCTCTATTTCAAAGTGTTCATCCCGAGGCATCTTCTTGTCCTATAACTAACACCATCTCCGGCACCGGGGTTGGTAAGAAACCACAACTCACAGCGGCCTCGATAATACCCTCATCTACAAATCCACCCATTTCAAATAACAAGCTAATACGAAGGCAGCCTCCCTCTTCTACCTCATAGTAATCTGGGAAGGTGGCCTCTCCATTCTTATCAAATGCATCTTTATAATTGGTAACCACACCCTTAATACTGGTATAAGCTACAAGGGCAACTATAGTCTTGTTGCCTTCCTTCTGCTTAATCCTAATTCGGCCCTTACCAATTCTACCACTATATGGAAATATAAAGTAAGCTATGGTGCCCTCTGGACCCACCACTGTTGTATGGTGAGATAAAATGCTAGGACTAACCACAATCTTCCGGACCATTTCTAGCCCTCCATTTGTATAACACCAGCACTCTCAGTCTCAATATTATCCATCTCAATACTATCAAGTATAGGCTGTAATGCTGCCATTAGGGAGTTTAGACCACTCTCATTTTTATACATACCTTCAAGAAACCACTTAGCTGCAAGGACAAGCGCCTCTGGGCACTCTTCGGTCCAATAACTAGTATCCACATCGGCAGTTAGTACCTTACAGTAAAACTTACCTTTAATACGATAAGACACCGTACCATCACTAGGTGGCATAAATATGATACCTTGATAGGTATCAGCAGCACCAATAATCAGGTCTTGGTAGTCATCTGTCCCAGCGTCTGGTACTATACCTTGCTGACTAGGTGCCTGGCGGAATTGTTGGATAGCATAAAACTCAGGTACACCCTGATCGTACTCGGACACATCTTTGTAATAATAGGACCTAAAGTTATCCAACTGAACACGCTCTATCTTAGCTCGTTCCCCATCGCTATTTGTATACCAGAACTCTGTAATAGCCCGACATTGAGCCATCTGGATAGTATAAGTACCAGCTACAGGCTTAGTAATATACCAAGCATCACTTTGAGGAGTAACCTGCACACGATCTAATAATCGCTGAGCACGATTCAGCCAATAACGAGCACCTAGACCACTTGTTGGCTCTGCGTAGTTAGTTAGGTCAACTACTAGGTCATTTCTACCTGTCATTTCAATTAGGAGCTTTACAGTACTTAGCAGGGCCATATAATTCTCCTAAGGGGCCCCCTCATGGAGGCCCCCATACCGTGTACAATTATTTTACACGCCTACGCTGTATTCGTAAGTAAGGTAGATATTCTAACCTCCTTATTAAGGATTATCTTTACCAACGCCGTTGAAATAACCCATGGTTTCTGGGTAACGGAATTCAAGCCCACACTCAGTCAGATAGGATTCTTTCAAACCGTCGATGGAGGTCTGCCCACCTTCACGCCACTTCTTATCAGCCTTAAAGATCGTATCCTGGATATAACGATATTTCAGGTTACTAGCCTCAAGAATGAAAATAGTGTTCCGGAAAGGTGGAACATAGTTGAACAACGGATGCGTTTTGAGCATTAGAGTACCAAATGGTGTAACCCAATTTAGCACCTTAATGCCATAACTACGGTCACTTTGGGTAATATCATAGTTAGTACCAGCCTGTACTAGCTGGTTAATACCAAGTAAAGCTGCACTACCACACAAGCCTAACTTCTCTTGGCTACCGAAACGAAATGCCTCTTCAAGACGTGTGTTAAGCCAAGTCTCACCAGCCTGAGTCCACGTTTTGTGCAAAAAAGCCGCATCGGTCTCAAGGCGGTAGTCATACTTCACTGCATCAGCTTCACCCTTGATAAAGTGGTACAGCCCCATGGTGTATCGCTTAGGTTTACCATTCGGGCCATACTTAAGCTTACGAACACCCCAAATAAACGCCTTCTCCATCTCAACACCATGATACAGCAAAGCCTGTATCTTAGCATCCTTGTAAGGATCACCAGTGCGTAACTCGGTTTGCAGAGCCGTACGCGTTAGGTCTAGTGAGGTCTGGAAAATCTGGGTGTAGTTGTAGTTCTCAGTTGGATCATAGGCAATCGAATCAGGAATGCTAGCACCTTCACTATTAGCATTACCAATAACGATTAGGTAATCGCAATTGCTTAGGTCACCATTACCTGTACCATCTGCCTCAAGTAGCTCAATTGCCACATAGCTACTTGCACCGTTTTGAACTACAGCAGTAACTTCACCATTGAGAGTATTGGTATAGTCACTCTCATCAAGCATACCAACCTGATGACCAACACGGAACATCTTGCTATTAGCCGCACTCATCTTCGCATAAACCGTAAGGCCCTCTGCGAAGTCATCACCAGCAATATAGGCTGTAGCAAGGTCCGCGTTTTTGTAGATGAAGGCCCCAGCTGTACCCGACACTGCTTGGCTACTCATCTTGCGAGTATACCAATGGAAGTGTGGATCAGTTACCCTCTTCTCATCCATCATGGATAGTATACCCGTTAAAGGGGTCATACCATTGATGTCAAGTTCAAGGATTTTCTGGCGCCAACTTTCAGGCCGCTGGCCAGTAACGGTAAAGTCACCGCTACCTCTCATACCTGGGAAAGCCGTTATAGAACTCATATTTCAAACCTTTCAATTGTTAGATAGTGGTTTGCTCTCTCAACTCGATCCAAACATAGCCAAAACTTCTAACCAGGACAAAATCATCCCGGACAGTTGTGGCTGCACTCGTATAGGGGTTAGCAGTCTCATCCTGGTCCTGCACAGTTATACTACCTACAGTACCCTCATGGCGATAGATTAAGTAATCTTTGCCACGAGCTTTCCAGCAGTTCGGTAACGTGATAGCATAGTTACCACCAACAGCCAGCACAAGCTGGTCCTCTACATCGAGGGTTTCAGCAGCTGTTACTATCTTAACCGGTGCGTTACCAGCCCTAACCTCAAGAAAATCTCTTGGAATCATAATTTATCTCCTTACATCTCATCAAGTTCTATTTGTAACTTGGTGCGAGTATCAGACTTAATTGGAGGCCGACTTCCCTGCGTAGGTGTAAAATTAGCCCCAGCAGAAACCTTAGCGCCCTTACTACGGCGCATTTCCTTTTTTTGCTGTACCTTCAACCGTAACGATTTCCTAGCACGTGTCGCAGCTTCATCCAAGACCTTAACTGGGTCTTTAGATGGATTCTCTGCATATACCTCATTTACAACAGAGCCAACAAAGCGGCGATAAGGAAGAAGGTCTCTATTCTTCTCGAAGAAGTCCTTAGCCATAGCCTGTAGTTGAAAAGTTTGCTCTACCACAGCTTGAGCTACTATTGGAACAGCCCGTTGGGTCTCTTGGAGCGCGGTGTAGTATACACGGTTCATAAGACGGTTGAGGGAGTCGCGGCTACTAATAGCGGACTCATATTCCTCGTCGTTTCTTATAAAATCAAGGACCTGTAATTCTTTACGTTGGTCCCTATCTCCACCTATACTATCATCCGGTGCCTTCACAAAACGACCACTCTGGAGCATCTGATCCATCTGCCGCCGGGTTTCTATAACTTCACGGCGGAGTAACTCAACCTCACTCTCTTTACCTTTTAGGGGTCTAGCTTCTTTCTCCTCAACTTCTTCAACTTCCTTAACTTCCTCTTCTTCACCCTCTTCACTCTCCTCACCAGAAAGCTCCTCTTCACCCTCTTCATCTCTCACTTCCGGCTCTTCTTCGCCAGCCTTAGCAGTGGCCTCTTGCTCGTGATCACCTTCCACTTCCGTGGGAAGGTTATCATCCGTAAGGTCAATTGTCTTGCCTGAATCTCCAACACCTTTAATCATCTGGTCCAACATCTTAGACACAGAAGTGCGGTTAGCTTCCTCAACTGCAAGCTGTTCTGGCATTTTATCCTGCTCACTCATCTTGGCTCTCCTCATCTTCCTTTGGTTGCTCTTCCAGTACATCTACTGGAGCGGCCTCTGAAAAACTCTCTACAAATACCTGTGGCAAATCAAGCAGCAAACGTAGGATAGCACATCCGCCCCTAACAGATGCTGTGGCTTCTACTGCTAGTTCCGTATTTTCTAGCTCATCTCGCATACGCGCAAGGTAGTGTTGCATATACACTTTAGTATCACGGCACACGTTAGAGTCAAGGTAGTCAAGCCAATCTTGACATGTAGACTCCTTAGCTGCCTCATCCGGCAAAAATTCTGCCATATCAACTGCAAAAGGTAGCGGCTCTTTCATTGCATAAACTCCTGTATTGGAACTATCTTACCAGAGTCTACACGATTCTGGATAAGTTCATCAGGCATAATCTGAGCACGGATTGGCTGGCCCTTAGCCATAAACTCACGGAAATTCTTAGCACCACTTAGGCGGGCAATATGTTCTAGGATACGAACTATATCAAATTGCGTAGATATTTCCGGCGGTGCCTGTACAATAGTTTGAAATAACTGAGCCCAAACATCCGCAAATTCAGAATCCTGGCTAGAACCATCTACTGGCAATACATCAAAGTCAACCATTAAGTCTATAGGACTGACTCTGTACTCAGGGCTTTGAATATTATATTCAGTACGAAGCCTAGACTCCCATTCACCTACTATTTTAACATAGGTGTCTTGTTCCATAAATTGTTGGGTATGGCTAGCACACATATAGGCTAGATCCTGATGAGCTTGGACACTGCCTATCTTAGCACCATGCTCAACACGGCTAAGAGCAGCCATTTTGCTATCCCTAATCTCTTGCGCAGTTACTCGATCACGGGTACGACGGAGCACACCTTGTAGTATATCAGTGGCACCAGTAGCATTTTGTACCATATCACTTATGAACTTCACATCGGCTATATTACTTTGGGTTATATCCGTAATCCTAAGCTGCGCATAGCTACCATCAACACCCTTACCCCAAGCACTCCGGCGTAAGCGTACTAAGCCACCAGCACCCGGATTTTTCAGGTCGTTCATGTTAAGTTTGAAAGGGTCAATTATAAGAACGTCGTTAATAGCCTTCTTTACATTAGCAATGTGGCTATTAAATAGAAAGTCCACTATCTCCTGTAAGCCATATGTAACCTCAATAGAACTAATAGGAACAGCACTATGCCCATCAAACTCTGGTGCACATACAGCCACAGGAAACATATTGTGGTCGAGATTAACAGGATTAGCTTGTATCACAACTTGGTCAGCGGCAATAGTGAATATCCAAGTTTCCGGATACTTGCTAGAGCCTATACCCCAATCTTTAGGTATCAACTTAATATATTGATGAATACGGTCCATCACCTGAACGGAAGTAGTTTGCGCTTCCTGGCTAAACTCATGGCGTTTGTAGCTACCTTCATTATACAACCAACTACGGCCATCCTTCACAGACTTTAAGTAGCGGCCATTAAACAATGTACTTTTACCATACCTCTCTTCGTTAAGAATATTCATAATATTGGTGCGGCTAAGCCAACCAACATACTCCATATCCTGCACACGATGAACAGGCATAGTAGGATCCGGCAGGTAAAAATAAGGATCAATGTTTTCTAGCTCATTACCCTCATACACAATAGTATTGACACTTCGCCGGCTATAAGCACTAGGTACAAACATACCAAGAGTGCGACTTATAAAGCCTTGTGCCTCAGGTAATGTCTTACGGCCAACTATACGAGACCACTTTGGTACACACACACCAATGCCATAAGCTAGACTATCCCGCCACATTGTATGTAAGGCCAAAATAAACTTGCGTTTTCTAGCCTGATAAGATATAACAAGCTCAAGGAGAATAGCACCAAGTGTATCTTCAGGACCAGTACCCTCATACTTAAAAATGGTATTATCACCACCAAAGGCGCTAGTCCAGTAAGTTAACAATGTTTGCAATGTAGCATAGCTAAGTGGAACCACAATAGAAACAGGACGGGTCGTATCAGCCGCTTTAATAACCTTCTCGTTATCAGTTAGGTCAATAAAAGCAGTTAGCTTTTTATCAATCTTATTCCAACTCTCATGCCTAGTACTCATAACATCATAGCTCTCACGGGAGCGGCGCATTACCTCGTTTAGAATAAAAGAATGCAACTTAGAGCTAGGACGAAGGTCTAATCCTTCTGGATATTCATAACCGAGGTCCTTATCAATAATGTCAGAGGACAATTGACGGCTACTAGTTCTATTTTGTGGTAGATGTGGAGGCATTCTTATCTCCGAACAGTGCAGCCTCTACTATAGAAAGGGAGGTTTCTATAGTCTGCCAAGTCTGGCGGTTAAGTTGAGCCATACTAATAATGTTAACTATATTACGCCAAGCAGTGTCAATACTGATAGTACCTACAGTTCCGTTACCACCCATTATGCGGCTCCTTTTATTATACCAGTAGCGACAAGGTCAGCCCGAAGCTGATTTAATAAGGTTTGAACGCTAGAAAAGTTAGCATCAATGGCTACCTTATCTACTGTATCGGTTCCCGTCACATCAACATCTAGGGTAACTGCAACCTGATTGGCACTAGCGGGTTGAATAACCGGTGTGGCGTTCCAAAAGCCTAACTTCTGTGTAGTGGCGGTGCCAATCTTTGCACCGATGGAGGTGCCAAGGACTATACTCTTACCATCTAATATAGTCATACCTCCAGAATCTAACACCAACACATTAGCAGAGTTCTTTACATCAAACCGGATAACATCAGCACCGATAGAGGCATTACTATTACCAATTATAAGGTCATCGGTAGCATCCAACAATATCATTGTGGCATAACCACCCGCCACCGTGTCCCACTGAATAGGTACATTATTATCAAACTTTACTGGACCTCGGATGAAACCACCTTCATTATCAAAGCCAGCACCACCACCACCTAAAATACGGAAGGCTTTTACAAGAGTAACACCATCAGAATAGGTATCAGCATCGTCATAGACCACAATGTCTTCAAGACCACCTATAGAAATTCTTACTTCGGCCATCTCATCTAGCCTTTAAGGTTATATGCATTCTAGTATCAGCGGCATTATCGCTACCAGGTAATACCGTAGTTAGGGTCATAATAGCACCAAGATCTGCGGTACTAAAAACAGTATAGGTGCCGTTATGTAGACTAGACTCTGCATTACTTATTTCTATAACATCCGCAGCATCAAAGACCTCAAACGGAGTACCGCCATTAGCGGTCAAAACAGCCTTACCAGTACCGTCATCCACATCCACCGCAACACTACTAAAGTCACGAATACTTAAAGGATAAAGCTCATTATCATAGGTAAAGGTTATATCTGTTAATATTTCTACTAGCCTATCCCGAGCATAATCCATCGGAGCGAGTTGTGCTACCATGTTAAGCTCAACACCAACCCAAGGTTCCTCAGGTGCTACGGATTCGGCTAGCACCTTACGGTACTTTTCCAAGCTGCGATTAGATAACCGTAGGTGGTTTATAGTTTTAGCCAGTTCTAATAGTATAATATCACGTTCCGCAAATGTATAAACAATAGCCATATTAGTTCCTATACCCGGCTATATAGCCGTAAATCTAATTCATCCTCATCATCAAGCTCACGGTACTCATCCTCAACAGCATCACCGTGCATATAATCATACTCCGTACTTGTTGGTAGCATGGTCATATCACCAGCATCTAACAAAGGAACGGCATAAGCCAAAGCATCCATAATATCATCATGCTTACTATAAGGAAAAGTAACAAGCTGGGCCTCTAAGGCACCACTGACTCCTTTATTATGATAAATTAGACCACGACGATAGAATGGGATAAGGGACCTAATACGGTCAGACTTATGCCCTTTTGCTTTAAGTTCCTCTATAGAAATGTTAAGACCACGGCGGCTTATCTCATTCTTTAATGGATAAATAATAAAGTCATGTAAAGTAGTAACTTCTACACCAATCGTAGTGGCCCCAAGACGATGGCACATAGCAAATACTTGGTCATATAACTGATCCTGAGTGAAATGGCCAGCTATAACATCGCGGACAAACAACTTCTGCTGCATCGAATTGAATGCTATACCAACTATAGCACTATCATCGGCAGTAGGACTAGTAGTCTTAGCAGGATCTACAAGTACCATATTAACTACATATTGCTGGCGGCCTAGATTCTCATGGGCCTCATCGTAATACTTGAACATAGCGGAGCTAAAACACTGGGTTTCTAGACCAGTACACTTATTTAAATACTCACGGTAAAACTCATCTATCACATTCTGATGGCGGAAACTCTCTACCATCTTTTTAACCTGCTCAGTGGTCATAAATTCAGGCCAATAGCTATTATAATTATCATCACAGAGGGGAATATTAACCTTAACCCATTCTGGATCCTCATAAAGATTAGCCAGTAGAGAATCCTCATGTAGCAATGTACCAATCATTATAATACGCCAGTTTGAAAGCCCCGCATCTACACAGCCAACTAAATCAGAAAAGAACCACTCCTTTAGCTTAGCACGTTGCTCCTCATTACGAACACCCTCTTTATCTTCAAGGTCGTCTACAATAATAAGGTCTGGACGGGAATCACCTACTAAACTCGAACGTACCTGCTGCTGCGCACCCCGCGGAAATACAACAGTTCCATTATTAGTAATCCACATATCCTTAGCAAATACATCACTACGCATAGGGCCAAAAAATTCGCGGATAGTTTTATTATTTGTTAACTTGCTTTTTAGGTTCTCCCCCTGCATTACAGCGGAAGTATTACTAGCACTTACAGGCATAATAAATTTATTCTCTTGAAAGCAGATACCACGACTAGGTAGACCTAGTTGTACAATAGAGCTTTTACCAAAACCACGGAAGCACACCACTAGAACCTTCTGGATAGAGCGATTATCCAACACATCAAATAGTTCTTGGTGTTTAGGAGAAAATGGCCTATAGAACCGCTCAGGGAATACGCTGCTACACCAGACACCGCTTTTTAGGTAAAAATTTTCAAGCGTTGCTTGTAGCTCTGGGTCTTCCTGGACCGCTTCTCTTATGGCTATCTCATTCATCCGTCGCTACCGTGTACAATTATTTTACACGCCTCCAAACATTATGCTAACAAGTTGGGTCAACCTAGCAATAACACTGTTAGTACGCTCACTTAACTTTTGCATCCTAGATTCCCGGTCCGCATATTTCTTCATCCTAACAATCAGAGCCAACACCTCATCTTCTTGATAAGGCTGAGGTCGAAAGTCAGCCGTTACACCACTTAGCATTTGTTGGGTGGGGCTAAGTTGTGTATTTGTTGAAGGGGGGGCAACAACTAGAGTGGCCCTTTCGACCTCAGCCTGGATAACAGACAAAGCACTAAGGATTGACTTAGACTCCGGTTCAGTGTATAGTTTACGCTCTAGCATACTACGGATTGCCACCCATTTGGCGGACCATCCACTCCACATTTGTCTCAATACCCTTTAAACGAATCTCGGTGGCTTGGACACTATTCTCTAACTTTTCAATCCTAGTAATAGTATTAGTTTGGGCACGGTAGGGCATAGACATAAGAAATAATGTACCAGCAATAAGTATAGCAGCTATTACTGGTAATATAACCTTACTATACCACACGCTAAAAAATATTTTTAGCCCAGTACTACTCACTATGTGGCTCCTCAGGTACAAGTACCTCTTCTGCAATATCAACCTTTTCCTGTACCTTACCAGCTAGTGCGCTTTTCTTCTTGTATAAGTTGTTTAGCTTATCAAGGATAGAAGCTACTCGGTCAGTTTTACCTTGTTTATTAGCCTCTTCAAGTGCAGCCTTCTGAGTTTCGATTTCTTGGTAGATATTACCAAGTTGTGCAAACAGATCGCGTGCAAACCCTATCTGCTCCCCATTGATCCCCAGTGAGTAAGTCCCTTTTGGTCCAGTGATGGTACACCCCGCTGTGAGCCCCGCCATGAGCATGACGGCAATCACAGTTACGACGGTTACTATCAGCTTCATTTTAGTGGTCCTCCGTTGTTAGTAAACCAACTCATTTACGCTGCTCCTTCAAACTCACCCCGTTCTTCACCATCGCCCGATGTTTCCAGATGTTGCTGGCCACACCCCATAGAAACGACACCGCCGCCACCGCGCCCACAATCGCGTCCAGCGCATCGCTGAGGCGGTTGACCATCTCCGCGTCCATTTCCGGGTCCCACAGATAATCCGGCGCAAACCCCCGCACTGCTCCCAATACCGCCACCAACACACCCGTGCTGACTATCGATTGTTTGACGCCCTTCCCTGTCGCGGTCGTAACCGCAATCTTTTTCTCCGCGTCCGCCGTCTTCGTCATCCGCTTTGCCAATACCCGTCCCGCAATAGACGAAGCGAACCGGATGAATTGCTGTTTCCGCGTCAATCCCGGTCCTGGAACGTCCCGGACTCCGAGTCCCATCGCCGTGTCCCCGGCCGTGGCGGCAGCTTGAATGGCATTTTCCTCACGGGCAGTGGTATTGTCCACCCCGCTCCTAGCCGGAACCCTACTGGGATAGGGAGGCGCAGGAACGGTATGGTCCACCAGCGGAGTCCCGCTCCCGGCTGGTTCAACGCTACTCGCTCCTGGTCCGCTTCCTGCCGTTCCCGTTTCCACTGCGCCTCCGGGTCGGGGCAATGGGTTGGAGGCATCTTGTTTCTTCCGAAGATAATCACGGGCCGATTCTCCTGGTTTGAATTTAGGCGGTCTCGCACTCATCTTTCACTCCTTAGCAAATCGCCAATTTATCAACCACTCGAATAGGTCTCGCAACACACGGATTGTCATCTCGTAGATCGGAAAATGCCATGTCTTAGAGAGTGGCATAGCTACCTGCCAATCAGACTCACCGTCATCGTGGAACTCAGTCTTTGTAGTTTTCTCATATCAAAGCCTATTTGCTGACCAGCCTCTAATATAACGGCTGGCATAGCCTGGATTGCTTATCTTTAGGTTTTTATAATGGATGTATTGCTCACCATTACAGGCCTTCCATAATGCCATCTCATAGCGTGGAAGTTGGAAATTAGTGGCAGTTATAGTCTTAGGACCGATCTTACCATCAATCTTTAGTGCTGGCTCAGGAGGGCTAAACAGTACATTGAAGGCTTCTTGCAAATTCTTACCGGTGATAACGATACCACAATTGACTGCGGTGTCAAACAACTCCGCCGTTACAGACCGTGACCCTATCTCATCGAGGTTACATACGAGCCAATAGTCCTGATAATATATTTGAATAGCCTGATCTCTAGTTATAGCCCTCACATCAGCTATACCATGGCGTAGTGCCTCGGCTTGCGTAATACCTAGATTAGTAGGTCCGCCACGGTCTACGCCATCATCAACATAGCCACCCTCAATCCCAAGAGTTCTCTCAACAGCGTAGTTGAAATAGGCACTATAAATAGACATAGTCACCTCAATCACAACCTAAAATACAGGGGTTACCTTTAAGTAACCCACTAAAGTATTAGCGGCGTTAATAAATTGCATACCTTTAATAGAACCCCAACTAGATATAAAGAGGCTACTACCAGCAGAAAGCGTATGATGCGGACCGGTATCTGCCTGTGTTGGAACAGCACCACCAAAAGCAACGTTAAGGTCATTACCCACCACGCTGATGTAAGCACCAAGACAATGCGCACCAGCAGCGCTTATTAGGTTAGCCGCCGGAACAGCTTGTGCTACATCAGTACCGGTCTGTGTAAAGGTAATTCCTGTAACACCAGGATAAATTGCATTATTCATAACTTATATCCTCCCATATACTATACCTTGGGGTAGAACATCACCAATTCTACCTTGGATAATTATCTTACCAGCATCGACTGGCACACGCCCAGTAGCTGCCGGCCACTGAGTTCTGGGTGTGCCCGAAAGTCCTAACGTCGTCGCTCTGGTCGATACCTTAGCCATACAATTCCCTATACGATGATAAACGTGTCGTTATCGGCGGGACTTTCGGTCATGCTTTCCACCACAAAATGTCCATTAGCGCCCACTTTCGAGTAAGCTGTAATCTCGGCTTTCTGGTCCTTCAATGCGCCCGAAGTCCAAATCACGGTGCGTCCGAGGAAATGATTGGGGGTCGCTTCCGTGATATCGTCCGCCTCAAAAGCCGTAGGCGTAGCCGTGAACGCCGTATTGTCGTTGGTCCCCGGCACCATCGTACCTGCCGACAATGCCAACCGTGCGGCTGCGGTAGCACCCAGCGCATCGGTAATGACTTTGATCGCGTCAATAAGCAAATCGAGTCTGCCGCCGTCGGTCAAGTCTGTCTGCAACTCGGCGGTATCCACGAGAACGGCGGCGGTATCGGTTTTAACGGTGTCCAACTGATCGCTCAGTGTTTTGAGCGTATCCGCATCCGCGCCGACTCTCGCTATCTGTGTGGCCCCAGTATCAGCCGACTTCAACGGGAACGCCGTGGACTCGTCGAATGCCGCGGCGGTGATAACATCTGCTCTCAAAGTAGTTACCATTACCCGGTTATAGCTAGTTTGTAGTATTCGCACCACATCGCCGGTAGCTATGGTAAACCCAACGCTGAATTGTAAATAGATCGTCCTTGTTGCGCCTACATAGGAATTTATGCGTTTCATTTCCCAATGGGAATCGGTTACATCCTGTATAGCTATAACGCAATCCGTATAGATATTATCTATCAACATTCCGTCAGCTATAGTAAAAATGGCGTTCGTAGTTCGGGTAACTACCGTTGTTTCCAGGATATACTGTGACAAAACTTTAGAAACGCTTCCGATAATGTTTCCGGTGATATTCATCGTCTGGTCGGGAAGATT
>Ga0210043_1000435_pt1 | contig 44402 bp, 56 predicted proteins | sample CryGeymet201501t_FD_183990 | JGI IMG/M metagenome (GOLD analysis project Ga0210043, IMG submission 183990) | Groundwater microbial communities from Crystal Geyser aquifers in Utah, USA - Crystal Geyser metaG 2015-01t (SPAdes) (version 2) | ecosystem: Environmental > Aquatic > Deep subsurface >... | reverse complement strand
TCCATTTGAGCCAGCGCATCGAGACCTCGTTTCTCGCGTCGATGTAATTCCAGAGGAGGTCGTAATCGGCCTGCATCTCATCCATGTAGCGGCGAGAGTGGCGAGCGATTGACAGGGCCTCGTCTTCGATGCCGTCGGTGCCAAGCATCCACGCTGCACCCATGCGGGGTAGGGCGAGCGGGGCGGCTCCGAATACGGCGATGGGTTCCCCGGTCTTGTCCGAGGTGATGACCCAACCGTGAGACGAGATGCTCACAGATCGGGGGAGAATGTCGTGGATAGGGATTGCCGAGGAGGCGCGAACCTCCTCGACATCCTGTTTCCGCATATTGGCTGCGATGCGGTCAAGCCACGGCCCCACGGTCTCCCAAGGGGTCTCACGCAGGTCGTGGACTGTTATCGTCATCGCAATGCTCTGTGCTGGAAGAAGCCCTCCCATTCCGCCGACACGAAGGTCGAGGCGACGTGTGTGTCGTTCGTCAGGGCCACGGTGCATTGCGCCGCGTCCCCGAAGACTTGGAAGGAGAACTTGCCGGTGTGATAGGCGGGCCGTCCAAGCTCCAGCTCCGCAGAGCCAACGACCATGCCGTCGAACGCTGCGAGTTTGGAAGGAACGACCTCGGTGATGGAGGGATCGGTCAGAGCCCCGTAAGGCGAGACCTCGGCTCGGAAGAAGCCGGTGCCCACATAGTTGACCGTGAAGGTCCGAAGGGTCAGTCGGCCCGTCGAGAGCGGTCGGTTCTGATAGTCCAGCGGGAATTGCCGCGAGAACTGGAACCGCATCTCATAAGCCTCGCCCGCCGTGATGGTCTCGGCAATCTGACCGGGGACCCGAACGGTCGTGGGGTTCAGCCACTCGTATCCTGCGGTGTTCACCAGAGCGCCTCCGACAGATGACGCCTTGCCTCGAAGGAGACGGGCGGAGCTCTGTTGGGGAGCGTAGGGGAACGTGAAGGTCGTCTTGTCCGCCGAGGAGTCGTAGGTCCCGGTGAGGGCGACACGTCGGTCCAGATAGGTCTGCTCGTCCTGCTCTGCTGGCTTGGCTTCCTCTGCGAGGTTCATGCGTTCAAGCCGGAGGTTTCCACCGTAACGCACGAGAAGGTAGAGATAACCGGCCAGATAGGTCCCAGAGACGACATCACCCGAGAAGCGCCAGCGGCGCCAAGCGGAGATGACCTTCTCGTTCCCGTTCCAGTAGAACTGATAACAGAAGACGTCCCGGCCGCCGGTCAAGGCAAACAGGGCTTTCATGTTCGGAGCCGCGATGAGATGCTCGATGTCCTCGGGGATGAAGTCGGGGACGTGGGCGGTGATTTCAGCCGCCGACAGGCCCTCGCTTCCCGCGAGACGGGTGTATTCCCAGATGACCGAATAGCCGTTCTGGTTCCCCGCGTAATAGACCTCGGAACCGATGGAGACCGGGCGGACCTTGAGGTTCACCTCGTAGCGCGTGACGGGGTCGATTGCGACCGAGCTAGGCGTCAGGCCGTCCTCGCCGTTCGTGATGCTGAACTGGACTTGGTCCGCGAACGCCATGATCCCGTCGTTGAAGGGCAGGGCGTAGTTCAACAGGGCGACGTTGGAGGTGGTGACAGCTACGTCGACGACGTCAGATGCGACTGCGTCGAGGACGGTATTGCGCCAGAAGTTGCCGAAGTCGCCCGCGCACGAGAACACGACGTTCTCATCGACCAGCAGGCCGAGGCGGTTCTGGTAGAAGAACACGTCCCGGATGGATCGGCCAATGAAGGTCGGCTCCGGGTTGGTATCAAGACTACCGACACGGCGCGGTGCCCACGAGAAGGGAGCGAACGTGAATGTCCCGTCCCCCTCGCGCACCAGCGCAAACGGCATGGTGTTCTGGTCGAGGTGGTTACGAAGGCCGTTCGGGACGGTCTCCTCCCACACTGCTCCCACGCGCCGCACGTAGAACGTGGTGAAGCCCGTATCGACTGATCCAGTGACCTTGTAGATCGAACCATTTGGGGCGTCTGCGGGGAGCTTCTCAACGCTCGTGACTTCGCCGGAGAACGTGCCGGGGCCTTTGTTCGCGAGATACGTTGCGACCGAACCGGCGAGGACGTCGAACGCGAAGCCGCTGCCAGTGAGGCCGCCAGAGCTCCGTGGGAGCCAGCGGGAGGCTTCGCTGTCGACCTGTGTTGCGTCCACGGTTGGGGACATCAGACAGGTCTTCTCGGTGTTCACAATGAAGGTGTAATCGGCGACCGTCACTGCCCGGAACTTTCCGCCAGCCAGATAGGCGAACCCGCCGGGACCATTAACGGTCTTTGCGGAACCGTCGGAGCTGTCGAAGACACGTAGGACGCCGCCGTCGATGACGACGATGTAACGCTCGGTCACGTCCCGGTTGATGTGGTGGATAAAGGCGTTCTCGGAGAAGGCTCCGAGGTCTGCCAAGTCCTCCGTCGGGGGCCGCTTGCCGACACCCTTTGAAAGGATGCCGTGGGTGTTCAGCTCGTCCTCGTTCTGATCCGAGGATCGGAGGATGGCCGGCTGGCGGCTCACGCCGTTGTGGATGGCGGATAGGACCCGCTGCCGTAGGCTCATCAGTAACTCCGGTTGTTGATGCGGGATGCCATTGAGGCGTTGCCCCGGAACAAGTTGGTCTTGCGGGTCCGACGCTCCTCACGCTGCAGGAGAACCCACGCGCGGATTTCGTCGTCCTCCTCGAAGCGGTCGAGGATTTGCGAGCCGATGAACTTGCTCTGGAACCGGCGGCCTGCCGAGATAGCGATGTAGCTCCGAGCGGCCTCTGGGAGGTCCTCGAAGGTGAAGCCCCACACAACCTCCACCTCGACCGGCGTGGTGAACTCAAAGGCTCCGGCGGTGCGGTTGTAGAGACGCATGACGCCGCCGGGGTGGCGGCGCTGAACCAGCTCGATTGTCGGGTTCGTGCTTTCAATCCCAAGGGCGTTCGAGGGGATCGCAATGAGCCCGTCGATGTCTGGGTTGAGCGTGTATTTGTCGTCCGTGTTGAACGCGAAGCCATGCAGGAGAACCTTGCGGGTCTGGGAGGCTAGGCGCTGCTTGGCGATGTTGACGTCGGAGATGCCGGTGACGGCAAGGGTGTTGACCGGGGCTTGCCCGATGCTCGCCAACATCTCGTTGACTGCTTCGAGCTCCGTCGTCGGGGTGATGTCGGGCATTGGGGAAACTCCGGGAGATGAAAAAATGGGCCCCACCTCCCAGAGGAGATGAGGCCCAAAGCCTATTAGGCCGGGATGGCGCCAGTGCGGAGCTCGACCGCGCACTTGGTGCGCAGCGGGTCCGTGCCGACCATCATCCGCGAGAGAAGCAGGGTGCCCTGCTTCTCGGGCTGGTCGACGATCTGGAACGACGGGCGCTGCACGAGAGCCGAGCAGGCCGCCATCGGGGTCCAGACAACGCCACGGGTCGTGCCGAACTTGGCGCGATACTTCGCCGGGATGTTGGCGTTCGCGCTGTCGTCAGCACCGAACACGCCAGCGGCAATGTTCGACTTGTGGACGTTGATGTCGTCGATGGTGGTGAGCGTCATCGACTTGACGCTGGCGGTGCCGCCGTTGGTGTCCCGGTTCAGGTTCTTATCGCTGCGAGCGATACGATACCACTGTGCGGGAGCCAGCAAGGCGTGGACCGGCTGCGAGTGGATGGGAACGTCCTTGACGTCCATCACTTCCTTCGCCTGCGAGATACCGTCGATCAGGATGTTTGCATCCGCATCGAAGCCGGCGTTCTGCAGCGCACCGCCGCCTTGGTCGCCAGCGAACAGCGCGGGGCCGCGAGCCGACAACAGCAGGGTGCGAAGGATGTTCGAGTCGTAGTGCTCCGCGAGGAAGCGACCAAGCTCGGTCGTGTAGGGCTGGCGAACGTCAAAGTGGTTCAGCAGCTCGTCGATGTCCGCGATGAACACGCTCGACACCAGCTTATCGTCAGGGCTGACGATGATTTCGGTGTGCGGGATCGTGTCTCCGGTGATTTCGGTGCCGGGGGTGTGGTAGCCGCCGGTCGCCTTCCAGATCGCCGGGAAGCGGAACTCTTTGCCCTTCGACAGGGTCTTCGACTGATGCTTGTCCATCAGCATCGTGTTCTTCTGGAAGGCCGTGATGACCTCGCCGCCGAACAGGGCCAGCATCAGAGCGTTTACGTCTGCGCCGCCATTTGCGTCCAAACCGGGGCGGTTCGGAGTGCTATCTGCCATGATATTCCTTAGATACAGTGGGTTGAAGGATGTTGTTGAGCTTCAACCTTAGACAGCCGGGGCCAGCCTTGGTTATCCCCGAAGGGGCCGAGGGGGCGAGCACGGGAGCTTCGGTGGTAAGCGGATACAGGGTGAGAGCCGCCCCCTGCGGTGCGCGCGTTGACGAGCCCCCGTCAGGGCTCAAACGCACCTCTCGTAGCTCCCCCGTCAGGGAGCCAGAGGAGAGGGCCATATTCGATTACTCGAAGGTGTGGATCGCCCGCGCGAAACGCTGTCCCGGAGCCAGCTCAATGCCGGACGAGAGGCTGCGCTGAACCTTCTCCTGCACCGCTTGGGTATAGGCAGTGTCGGTTCCGTAGCGACCATCCATCTGTGCCGTGACGAGCTCGTCCATGCTGCGATAGACGTCGCCCGTGGCGCCGGCTTGTCCGCCCTTCGGAGCAACGAGACTGCCTTCCGAAGGGTTCGCCTTGGAGAACTTGGAGTAGAGGTCGCGGACAGCGAACTCGCGGAGGCTCGGATTGTCGAGCGCCGTGTTGAAGGCGTCGATCCCGGCGTCGTCGAGATTGCGAGAGGCCCACGTAATCATGGCCTCGTAGTTGTCCTTGCCTTCCACGAAGCTGTGGAGCTGCGTGAGCTGCTGCTCCGTCTGGGCGCGAAGACCCGCGACGTAGAGGTCGGTCATTTCCCGAGGGATGCCGGCCTTCTCCAGAGCTTCGTAGGCTTCTGGGCCGAGCTCTTGGCCGGTCGCGAACTGTTCACGAGCGAGCTCGATGGCCGACTGCAGGGCGGGGTTCGAGGCGTCGTTCGCCGCGTCTTCGACCTGCTCTGCAACGGTCTTCTCGACCTTGCCGTCGTTCCGAGCCGGAGGCGTCTCGCCGTCCTGCACGGGCTCCTTCGGTGCCTCACCGCGGCTCTTTTCGAGTTCGGTGTAGCTCTTGAGGAGCGCCTCGGTGTTCACCTGACCCTTTTCAGCGTCCCAGAACTTCTCGGGGACACCTTCGGGGCGCTGTGGAGCTGCCGGGGTTCCGGCGGGAGGTGCCGGGTTGTTCGGGTCCGTCTGCTGGATGCCGGTTTCGGCAACAGCAATGGCCGCGCGTTCAGCTTCGTTGAACTGCGGGGTGCCGCTCGGGGCGGCCGGGGTCTCCGGGCCGCCCTGTGGGATAGTTCCGTCGCTCATTAGGTGTAGCTGACGATGACGGTGCCGTTCGCGCTTTCTTCGGCCGTTTCCGAAGCCTTCTTCGGCTCCGGGCGTTCAGCTTCGGTGTTGTCGATCACGAACGTCTGGTTGATCGTTTCGGTCTCACCGGCCACTTGCGGCGCGGCGGTCGGGACGGCTTCAACCTTGGCGGGTGCCGAGGTTTCGACCTTCGGCTCTGCGGCCGTCTTCTTTGGGGTGCTCATGGGTTATGCTCCGGTTGGGATGGGAGGACCGCCTTCTGCGACCATGCCGTCCATCACGCCCTTCGCCACTTGGGGCACTGCGCTCATGGCGGCCTGTTGCGAGGCGGCTGCTTGCTGTTCTTCTTGCTGAACCTCGGGCGACTTGATGAGGTCGTCGACCGCGTCGATGCCGTAGCTGTCTGCAAGGCGACGGCCGACCTCTGTGGGGTCGGTGATCTGGGCGAGGATTTGCTCGCCGTAACGAGCCTTCATATCGTCGAGCCAGCGGTTCAGACGGGTCGCAGCGTGGTTACGTCCAAGGGCCTCGAAGCCAGTCACAATGGTCGGCTTGATGGTCTCTGGCAGGTTCGGCGCTTGGCCGCTTCGCTGCAGGATGTAGAGGTAACGCTTGATGAGCGGGAGCTGGAGTTCTGCCGAGAGGACCGTGTAGGTCCCGCCGAGCACGTTTTCGAGCTCCTGCGCCATTGCGCGGATTTCCTCTGCCGTGACCCGCTCCGCGTTACGGACGGTGCCACTCTGGAGCAGGAAGGAGTGCGAGAGGCGAAGTTCGAGACGTTCGGCGACCGAGGAGGCCACCTGAAAGTCTGCATACTTCTCCATCTGGAGAGCCTTGACCTTGTCCGCGTAGCCGTGGACGTAGTCACCATTCTCGGCCTCGTTCAGCTCCTCAATGTCCGTCATCGAATTGGGTTCGACGAGATAGACCACACGGGAAGCCAGAGAGGCGAACTGGATGATCGACTTGGAGAGGTCCTCCAGCGACATCAAGTCACCAACGTATTCGCTGACGTGAGCGCGGCCATAGTCGCTGCCCGGAACTGCCTGCCACCGCAAAGCGATGAAGGCCGGGGCGTCCATTGGTGAAGCTCCTTCGGAGTTCGGGACGATGTGGTCGTTGATCTGCTGGTAGTGCCGATACTGGTCGCCCTCACGGAAGACGTGAGTGTAAAGGTCCACGAGCTGCGTGTTTTCTTCACCCGGCTTCACTTCGACTTTACAGGCCGTCAGGGTCTCCTCATCCAGAGCGGAGGGATAGACCCGCTCGTGGATCACGGCTTCCAACATCCTCCCACGTTCGTCCCGCAGGACGACATACTGGTCGAGGCGGAAGATGCGCGGGGTTCCTTCGAGAGGCACATTAAGGAGCGCGTTGCCGGCAACGATGAGGTGCCGAAGCGCCTCCATCATCACGGGGCGAGCCGCGGTGGTTTCGAGCAAGAGGTGGGCCTTGGCGCTGATGCGCGACAGGGCCGTCTTCACCTCGGTCAGCTTCTCGCCGAGCTCCTCCGCTGCATCCTCGTGAACCGAGAGACGAGCGAAGTGTTGGTCGGGCGGGAACTGCGTGACGAGGAGGTATGAGGCGAGGTTGTTGACGCCACGGGCGCCTAGGCTCTGGTAGGGCTGCGAGAAGCTGGAGTTGCTGTCCTGTCCGTCCTGCGGCACGAGGCCGGGGATTGTCAGGTCAGAGTTCTCGCGGGCCCGCCGGAGCGCCGTTTGGCGCCCGGTGGATAGCGTATCGAACCGGCTCTTGGCCTTCGGCTCGATAGCCTTTTTTTCGGCCATGCTGGTCCTTTAATAGCGGTGGATGTTGCGGGGACTGATCCCCCGTCCACCACCTCCGCCACCGGCAACTGGCGGCGGGCGCGGGATGCCTCCCGGCGGGGTGGAAGCCACCGGGCTCACAGGAACATAGCCCGCCGCAGGTGCGGCAGGAGTTCGACCGGAGCCTTTGGGGATGCGGAGGGAGGAGCGGCCCGTCCGCATCGAGCGGGTCTTGGGATCAACTCCGTCGAGATAGGAGTTGCGAATGATGGCCGGGTCCTTGGGCTGCGTCTCTGACGGCTTCGGGATTTTCGGCTTGGGTGGACACATCAGCTTTTCGCCTTTCGTTCTGCGCTGCGGGCCTTCTGGCCCTTCCAGTGCTTGAGGAAGACCACGAGCTCGCGCTTGGCGGCTCGGCGCTGGATGGAAATGATTTCGTCGCCCGCTTCGGGGATGACTTCGGGGAACATCTTGTCCAGCTCGTCCACGAGGTCGGCGGACAGGTAAGGGAACTGGACCATGAGAGGCTCCGGTGTTGGCGAGGGTGGTGGGTAACGCTCCCACGGGGCGAGGTTTTGGAGACCTGCCCGCCACTTAGGCTCACCGACAAAGATGAAAAAATGGGGGCCGCTCAAGCCGACACATGGTCAGCGAGCGGCCCCCTAGGAGACACAATGACAGCAGGAATGTTCTTCCTACCAAAGGGTGGCAGTAATTGGCCTCACGGTGTCCACGGCAGGATACGGCCGTCGACGTAGTCGGTGTGCTTGAGGATGCGGGCGAGGTTCACCTGTCGGATCGCGTCTGCTTCCGTCAAACCTGCCTCCGCAAACGCAGCCACGATAGCCTCCCACCGGGACCCGTAGGTCACGTCGTGTCGGCGGGTCTCGAACTGGCCCTTGCGGGCTCCGCTTTTGAGCTCGTGCTGGTAGCTCTCACGGACCACGAACTCGTCGAGGATGCGGTCGGCCGCCTTCGGTCCAATACCGGGACAACCGGCGTAGCCGTCGGTGGTGTCGCCTGCGAGGCCCTGCCAGAGCATGAAACGCTCGGCTAACTCCGGCTCGATTAGGCGGACGCCTTCCTTCTTCCCATCACGGTTCCGGCAAGGCCGATAGAACCAGCACGGGACCGTCTGCATATCCTTGTCGTCCGAGACAATGATGCGCCTGCCCTCGTGAGGTTCGGTCGCAAGGATGCCCATGACATCGTCGGCTTCGAGACGGGGGATGCCCACGGAAGGCCACTCGGCGGCAAGCCATTCCTTGAGCTCATAGAGCTGGACAGGACGCTCGGAGCCGGCGCGGTTCTGCTTGTAGGTCTGGTCGACCTCCTTACGGAAATTGTCGACCTCGTCGGAGAGACAGACGATAACCTCATCGGCCTTGAGGATCGCCACGAGGTGCTCGATTTCGTCTTCGACGGCGGCCTTCATCTCGTCGAGGTCAGCCACTTGGCTCGTGACGCCGTCTCCCCAATCATAGTCCCGCTGTTTCGAGGCAGAGGCTTGATAGGCGAAGATGTCGGCGTCGAGGAGGAGGGCGGTGCTCATGCTGTGGCCCAAAGGCTATAGGCGAGGGCGCACAATGCGAAGGCGACCATCGGGAGTAGGTGCCAATCTCGCAGCGCCAATAAAGGTTCCTTCCAACCTTTGAGGCTCTCCCAAACGCCCTTGCCGTTGAACAAGCGGCGGATGGCGTAGCTCCGGGCGAAGCTCACGATGGTATAGGCGACCGCGATGCCGATGTTCGTGGCGGCCGAGATGGTGACGCCGAGGAACCACGGCAGGAGGATCGCGTTGGCGGTGAAGGAGACGATGAGGCCGATGACGATGTTCGTCAGGGCCTCCATCGCGCTGTCGGTCTTGGATTGGCTCATTGCTTCGCCTCCGGGCAGGGGTTCTTGTTCGCGGCTTCGAGCCGTTCGACGTGCCCCTCCAGAACCCGCCGGTCAGCCAAAGCTGTCTTCGCCAGATCGAACAGGCCAGCGCCTGGTTGCACCTTGGGGCGCACCGGGGCGGGGGCCTGCACGGGCTCGCAAGGAACCGGCACGGGAATGAGGACCTCTGTGGGAGGACCGGGGATGGTTCGGGTGGTGGCGCAGGCAGGCACCGTCAGGATGATCCCGATGGCGATGAGCCAGCGTTGCAGGCGGGTCATCCTTCGTCTTCCTCCCAAAGTTCTTCCATCGCGAAGTCGTAGCCGCTCCAGTTGTCGACCCCGGCGCTCTCAAGAGCTCGGAGCTTACGGAGGTCTTCCTCGACGTCGGCGGGAAGATCGACTGTGTCCACCGAGTAGGAGACAGGGCAGTCGTCATCGTATTCTTGTGGGAGCAGATCACGGTAGCGGGCGTGAACTTCGTCTTCGGTCGGGCGTTTGTCGAACAACAGAACGGGGATGTCGTCTCCGCTCTCCGTTCGCCCATAGGTGGCGAACAATTTGGTCATTGGCTCATCTCCTGTTCGAGAAGGGTGCGGGCGGCACGGCACTCGGCCAGCTCATCGGCGAACTGACTTTGCAGCCCGAGAAGCTGCGCGGCGCGGTCGTCCTTGGCGGTGGCCCGCTGGTCGGCTCGGGCGTAGTCCTGCAGGTAGATCGTGCGACCCTCGGTGCGGCGTTCGGCGAGCGCCTCGATGGATTGGTTCTGGCTGGCGATGGCCTCGCCGAAGCCCTGCAGGGCGTTCTCTTGGGACGTGATGGTCTGGGCGCGGGAGGCCGCAAGGGTCTCCGCGTCATTCGCCCGGTCGCGCTGGTAGAGACCGAACGCGACCAGAGCGGCGATGATGAGGAACGGCCAGTAGCGGCCGAGGAGGCGGGCAATCATTCGGGTCTCCGAAGGTCGGCGAGCGCCATTGTCAGGTCCATACTGGCGCGCTTGAGGGCGGCTGTGGCTCGGGTGTCGTTGATGACGAAGAAGCTGTGCTTGTCGCTAAGTTTGCGCAGCTCGAAGGCTTCCGCAGCCGGGTTGACCCGGTCTAGGAAACGCTGCGCTTCTTGAGCTGCTCGGATGATTTTCTCGGGGTTCATTCGGATGCCTCCGGTTCGTCTTTGCGCTTCGCCCACAGGGCTCCGCCGGTTGCTGCTAGGATGGCCGCCGCGCCCGCGCCGTAGTTGCTCGGGTCGAACGGATTTTCGTTGAGGACGACGTCCCACGCCGCGAGGGCGAGGAACTGCGCGCCGATCAGGATGGAGCCGATGCGGATGACATCGGGGGTCCGGTTGTCCCGGCTGGAGGTCAGCGCGCGGACCCACCGGAGGACCGTGCGGAACAGGGTCACGGGCGGAGGCGGGTTTTCAGTCCGACCTTTTCGGAGGTCGCGTTGAACTTAGCGGCAACGGCCGCGTCAAGGTCGATGCCCTCGGCCATCGCGATAAGGTCCGCGCAGATGATTACATCAGCGAGTTCCTCCGCGAGGTGCTCGATTGTGTCGCGTGAACCGCGGATGCCGAGGCGCTCGCGCTCGATTTTCTTGATGACGTTACAGGCTTCGCCTGCTTCGCCAGCCAGCTCGTTGCCACGGTATGCCAGCGTGATGCGGCTGTCGCCGTCCCACTCTGCTTGCCGCGCCACGTTGGCGGCCCGCAGGGTTTGATAGGTGCTCACAGGTAGAAGTAGCTCAAAGGCTTGGTGAAGATGGCGAAGAAGTCGCGGATGGTCGACCGCTGGAACCACAGGCGGAAGCCGTCCTGCCATGTGCGGAACGTGGTGTAACCCCACTCGCCCCGGCTTTCGATCCATGCCCAAGGCAGTGCCGACAGGAAGATGAACGGGTAGAGCAGGAAATAGACGAACAGGGCGACGCGGATTGCGAAGTTGCGGTAGATGGCTTTCATGTCAGGTTCTCCGGGGCGGCGGGGCGCCGCGCTCGATTGCTGCGAAGAACTCTGCGATGTCGTAGAGCTCTTGCGGTGTGGCGTCGTTCTTGATGCGGTTGGCCCGCTGCGAGATGACGATGACGTTCCCCGGCACGTAGCCGAGGCGTGGGACTATCCGGTCGAGGGAGGGCGCGTTGTCGCGCTCCCCTGTCGCGAGGGGGATGTGTAGGACGGGGCAGGTCTCCGGCATGGAGATGTCGCCCGCTTCGATGGTGAAGGGGAGGCCACGGGACTTGGCGCGGGATCGCGCCGCCGAGAGCATCCGAGAAACGGCCGGGGTCGGTCGTGTAGCTCTCCGCTCAAGGCGGATGCACTCGCCGCATCGGCCACGGAAGCCGGAGGGGTGCGACTTGTCCGCAAACTCCAGCTCCGGCTTCCATTCCCCGCACGTCGAACAGCGCCTCTGCGGCGCCGGTGCGGTATTCTTCATGCTTCTCCTTGATGCTTCTCGATGTAGCTGACGAGGGCCTTGAGCTCGGCCAAGGAGGCGTCGGCTTTCAGGCGGTTCGCCCGCTCGGCGCAGGGCCGGGGCGTTTACGGCCCTCGGAAGGGCCGGTAGGTTTGGTCAAGTTTCTCCTTAGTGGGTCTGGGCCCAATTCGCGCCGATGTCGCTGGAACCTGCGAGGACGCACCGAACTCCGAGGGCAACCCCGGCGTCTCGGATAGCATCTCGCCCCATCTCTGCGACTATTTCGGCCAGATGCGTCGGAACCTCAATTTGGTATTCATCGTGGACGTTGACTACGAAGCCCATGACGTGATTGCCCTTGCGGTATTCTCCGGTGAACAGGTCGGGGACCCATCCATCGGCCCGCAGGCGCTCGTCGAGGATCACCAGTGCCTTCTTCATCACGATAGCGCCGTTGCCCTGCAGGAGGGTGTTGAGCGCCGCGTGAGCCGAGCGGACGATGAGGATGCCGCCGTCGAGGGACGGGAGCCAGCCACGTTTGGCGAGCTTCTGAACCTTCTCTTGCAGCTTGCCGAGAGCCGGCAGACCTTCCTCGACGCGAACGCGGGCTTGCTTCCCGAGACGGGCGAGGGCCTGTTCGCGCTTCTGACCGGCCGGGTGCTTGGCGTTGAACGCTTCGCGCTGCGGACCTGTCATGTCCTCGTAGATGACCATGCCGAGTTTCAGCAGGCCAGCTCCATAGAGGTAGGCGTATATCCACGTCTTCGCGGAGTTGCGGCTGTTGAGGCGGATGAGGCGCTGGTTGACGGTGTGAACGTCGGTGCCGTCTTCCTTCTTCCCGTCGACTACCGTGCGGCCGTATGCACCCCCGTCGTGTTTCGCCATGTAGTGAGCGAGCATACGAAGCTCCAAGCCTTCGGCGTCGCAGCCGACGAGCTTGTTACCGGAGGCCACTGTGAACAGCGACCGGCACTCCTCCCCGAACGGCACCTTGCCCTTGGCGTTCACCAAAGAGGGCACTTGGGCCATGTTGGGGGTCGAGTGCGTCATCCGTCGGGTGATGGCCCCGAGGGTGTTCACGCGTCCGTGGATGCGACCGTCAGGCCCGACGGATTTCCGCCATGCCTGCTTGCCTCCGGCGAGCTGGCCGAGACGCTTCTCGATGGTCAGGAAGTCCACCAGCAGAGCGGCCTCGGGAATGTGGTCGAGGGCCGCGAGAGTGGTTTCGTCGACCGCCGGTTTACCGCCGGGGGTGAACTCGACCGGGCTCCAATCGTAGAGGGTCTTGAGGCGGTTCGCGATGTGGTCACGGGAGGCGGGGTTGAACGAGACGAGCTTCATTTTCGTCATCGGAACCCCGGCGGTGTAGCCGAGCTTCTTGTTGTCCCGCTTGGGGATGAAGATGACCGGCTTGCCGGCCTTCCTCTCGGGCTCATACCATGCCGGGAACGCAGCCAGCAGGCGGTCATAGACCTCTGCTCTCTGCATCCGCAGGACGCGCTCAAGACCGTCGGCGGCGGCGTCATCGAACAGGAAGCCGTAGCGTTCCTGCATGGCGATGATACGTGCCGTCTCGTATTCGAGGTCGAGCGCGTCCTGCGCGGGCTCCTTCGAGACGATCCTGTCCCAAAGGGCCTCGGTGGTCACGGGGTCCTGCTCGGCGTAGCTCTCCATCTCTTGAGTGAAGGAGTGCCATTCGCCCTCGTAGTCCTTCTTGAGGACACCGAGCCGGAAGCCCCACGCTTTCAACGAGTGGGAACCGATGAGCTTGCCCGTGAACTCGGGCGGGTATTTCTTCTTGAGAAGTAGGCGTTGATCCTTGTCGCGGATGTCAGGCCACACGTAGCGAGCGGCGATGAGGGTGTCGTGAACCTTGCCCTCGGGACGCCAACCGGGATGCACCTTTGCGATGGCGGGGTTGTCGAAGGCGATGACGTTGTGCCCGCAGATCGCCGGAGCTTTCCGCAGGCGTTCGAGGCCCTCCTCGATTGACCCGTCGCTGGGCGCCGGGGAGCCGTCAGCGAAGGCGCCGCCGTTATAGCGCGCCCGTTCGCCCGTCTCTTTATCGAGGATGTGGAGGGTGTGGATTTTGGTCAGCTCGTCGAGGAGACCGTCGGTCTCGATGTCGTAAATCAGCATGGGGGTCTCCAGAAAACGAAAAGGGGGAGCCCGAAGGCTCCCCCGTGGGTTGTCGGGTGGGCCCGACATCGGCGTCTCAAGCGGTGGTCAGCCCGCGAGCGCCTCGTGAAACTGTGCAGGTTTGTTTTGACAGGAGAGCCTGCGGTCCTGTGGTCCTCGGGAGCGACCCGAGTTTGCGCTGTTACTTGGGCAGAGCCGACAGACGCTCACGCGCTGCGGCGGCGTTGCCGAGGCGAACGTCAGCTTCGACGTGCCGGTCGTAGCTGGTGCGGATGGCGCTGCGCAGGCTGGTGCGGTAGGCAGTCTCACGCTCGACAGCAGCCAGAGCGCGGGTTTCGATGAAAGCGTAAAGACGCTCCAACGACAGGATTAAGAACGCCACGAGGCGCAGCAGGAACTTGTCGAACATGGTGGAACTCCTAGGGAAATGGGAAAGCGAATGTTTCAGCCGTCAAGGGGTGGCAGTAATTACCGGGTGCCGAAGGTCTCGGGGCGGTTCCGCGAGGCGCGGCTCGGCGGGAGGCCGTGTTTCGCTTCGAGGTATTCTTGGTAGCCAGCGAGAGCTCGCCAGCAGACCATCGCCCAATGGTCGTTGCCCTTGTCGTCGACGGTGTGGGTGTCGACGAGGTGGCGCAGGATTTTGTTGCGGTGGTCGAGGGACTTGGTGCGGTCCCAATGCATCCCCTCGTCCGGGTGGTGCTGCTGCGTTGCCCGGAAGGACAGCCGCGAGACCTCGGCGAGAGCGTTGGGGAAGTAATCGAGCAGCCCTTCGGCCATCGGATACTCGGTGCGGGCTTCGGCGTCCTCCACGAGGGAGGGCGGGGGCGGTGCGGCCTGTTCGTTTTCCGCATCCGGTTCCCAAAGCGTCAGCTTACCGGCCGAACAGCCGGAAGCTACGCAGTCCTCCGCGGTGCGGGAGCGGTGGAGGCAATTCATGCAGGAGCGCGGGTAGCAACTATCACAGTTGCGCGCGTGACATTGGAGGCCCGCGCAATTCACACGAGCCGCTCGGAGACTATAATCTCTCATCGGCGGTTTCATCCTTGAACGGTTTATCGTCGCTGGTGGGGATGGGCGCTTCGTCCATTAAGCCGGTCTCCCGGTTGTAGGAAAATGCGCAGAAGACGCCGACGGCGTCTCCGGTGAGGCGGTCCTTGAGACCGCGGACTGACGTGGGGCAGTCGGGGTCCTGCTTGTCGCGCTCCAGACCCATCATGTAGTGGGCCCAATAGGCGACGGCGCGGGAGCCTCGAAAGTGCTTCTCGGTTATCCTGCCTCCATCCTCGTGTGACTTGCCCTCCGGTGTGGAGAGGTGGCTGACGAGGTGGATCGTGATGCCGAGCTCCTCGGCAAGACCGGCCAGCTCCGACATCATCGCGTCGAGAGCTCGCCGCTCGTCCTCGACCGTGGCGACCAGAGCGGTCATCGGGTCGATGAAGAAGTCGAGAACTCCCTCCGAGTGATAGAGGAACCGGATGGTGGCCTTGACGTCCTCCCACGAGCGGCTGGACGGCTTGATGGGGAAGTAGAGCCCCTTGAAGCTCTCCATGACGGCGCGGTGCTCGTCCCGGTCGTATTCGGTTCCCGGCACATGAACCCGTTTTCCCATCACCATTCCGGCGAGGGTCTTGAGGGTGTGTGTGGGAGCCTCCTCGAAGAACAGCGAAGCCACCTTGCGAGCCTTTGCTGGCGCAATGCCGAGCTCGGAGTGGTCGTCGTTCATTTCAGGACGCATGGCCGCAGCCATGAGTTGCTTCATCAGGGTGGTCTTGCCCGATCCTGTGCCGGAGCCCCAGACGTAGAGCGCGGCGCGGCGGATGCCGTAGGTGTTCCGCGTCATGGTCAGCCACGGCCACGGGGTTCCCCACGAGACGTCCTCGGCGGCCGCGTCGATGATGTCTTCGAGGTCGATGATGGAGGACGGGCGGTAGGCGGAGGCGGACCACATGGCGTCCACGAGCTCCTTCGAGCGCCCCGCCTTGACCATCTCGTTTGCGTCCTTGAGAGGCAGCTTGGCGATGTAGGCTTTGCCGGGAGGCATGAGAGGGAGCACGTCTTCGAGAGCCTTGCGACCGTCCTCGTCCTCGTCGAGGCAGAAGACGACCTTCTCGAACCGTTCGAGGAACGGCAGGGCCTTCACGATGGTCTTCTTCGCAGATCCGGCGCCGCTCGGAAGCGACACGGCAGGCCACGACAGGCCCATCGCCTGCGTCACAGAGAGGGCGTCAATCTCGCCCTCGGTGATGACGAGCATCTTCCCGCCGTCACGGCAGAGGTGCTGCCCGAACAACGGCAGGGCCTTCTTGAGGTCCCCGAGGACGGTGAAGCCCTTTCCCGCAGTGCGGACCTTCTGGGCAACGACCTTCCCGGTCTCGTCATGGTAGTTCGCGATGTGGCATTTGCCGCCCTTGAACTGCCCGATCTTGTAGCCGTATTTCTCACAGACCTGCAGAGTGAGGCCGCGAGAGGGGATGGCTTCAACCTCCCCTGTCAGGAGCGACGCTTTGTCCTTGCTCGGCCGGCTGGCCGGTTCCCAAGGTTCGTCGTCGCTGTCCTCGTCGACCTCCTGCGTTTTCCCGTAGGTCTCGCACTTGTGGCAGTAGGTGTGCCCGTCGTCATAGACGCCGTTCGCATCGCTGCTGCCGCAGGCTTCGCAGGAGGTCTTGTAGAGGAGCTCGCTTTCGCGAGAGCTCAACGCTTCTTCCGCTTGGGACGCGGCGGCGTCGAGATGGCCGGCTCATAGATCGCCGGGAACTTGGCGTTCGCTGTGTCGATCCCAAGCTGTTCGGCGAGGCCCGCAAAGGCAATGGCGAGAGCTCCGGGGCGGCGGATCAGGAGCCGCGCTTGGTTCTTCGGTTTGAAGGTCTTGGTTTCGAGGGTCATGCGCGGGCCTTCTTATTGCGGAGCTGATACTCGCCGTATTCGGAGCCGTTGCTGTCGGTCTTCCAGACGGTGACAATTTCCTTGCCCTCGGGAACGAGGCGCCGGTGGGAGGTGCGGAGCTTGTGGATCGTGTCGCTCACGCGGTAACGACCGTGCTCGGCGGAGCCTGTGACCTCGGTGATGTGGCCGCGGTTCAGCAGGGTGTGCAGGGTGAGCTGCACCTTCGTTTTCTTGGACAATGGGAGTGCTCCTATTTCTGGTTAAGGGAGGCCCACCACTTCTTCACGTCGAAGGATGGGCAGGCTTTGGCGACGCCGGGGACGTCACGGTGGCCGATGACCTCCGCCGCCGGATGCTCACGCTTGAGCTTCCGAACGATGGCCTCCAGCGAGGCCCATTGGGCTGGGGTGTAGTTGTTCTCGCCGAGGCCCCGCTTGAACTCGGGGGAGCCCGCGGGAGGCGAACCGCCAACGAGACAGACAGCCAGCGAGACCTTGTTGATCTTACGCTCGTGAGCGCCGGGGGCCGTGGGGTCTCGGCCGTTCTCGATGGTGCCGTCGCGGCGGATAACGTAGTGGTAGCCGATGGTGCGGAAGCCGCGCTGACGGTGCCAGCGTTCGATTTCTGCAGCGCCAATGTCGCTGGTGGCGGGCGTTGCCGCGCAGTGGATAGCGATGAACTTGACGTTGTTCAGGAGGTTATATTTCAAGGTCCTCAATCGTGACTATGATGTGACCCGCTTCCCCCGGCGCCGCCCAACGCTTGCGCGTCAGGAGGTCGAGGACCTGCGTGTCGTCATCCCACACGTTCTGTGTGCGAGTGATGGCGTCGAGAACGCCTTTGGCGTAGTTATCGACGTCGGGTTTTGGGGCGATGAGCTTGGTGGTGTTCGGGCGGGTCGCGAAGCTGGCGACAGTGGCGAACACAGGGCCGTCGAACTTGTGCAACGCAGTCCCCTCAAGGACGCTGACAATATCGTTGAGATACTGCTGGTAATCCTTGGGGGAATACATCGACACGATAGGCGCACGGCCCCGAGGCGTTATGATGCGCGCTCGGGGCCGTGGTGTGGGCTTGGGTTCGACGTCCAGACGGAACGTCAGCGTGGGCAAGGCTTAGAGGCCGTCGCCCACATCGCCGTCGTCTTTGTCGCCCGAGGTTTCATCCTCGAACGCCTCGACGTTGTCGAGGTCGTCGCCTTCTTCTTCCTCGAAGCCGTAGCCGGAAGCGTCGCGCTCACCGAACTGGACGAGGGTAAGAAGCTGCGCCGCGTTGAGGCGGAAGCTGACGCCGACCGTCTTGTCGTTCGGGGCGTAGTAGGGGAACAGCTCGACGTTGAGCTTCATGGTCGAGCCCGAGCCGATCTGGGGCGGCCGGTCGAGCTTCTTGCCGCGAGCCGAGAAGATGTCCGGCTTGCGCTTCCACGGCTTGTTGGTCTTCTTCGAGATGCCCGAAGCGGTCATCGCGGCGTTGATGATGATGCGGCCAGTTTCCTCGCCGGTATCGCCATCTTCTTCGGCCTTGAAGGGGTCGACCTTCTCGATGGCGTCGACGGTCTTCTTGATGAGGCCCTTCTTGCCCTGCTTCGTGAGCTTCTCGGTGATTTCCTCGACGACCTCGTCATACTTGGCGTCGATCAGAGCCGAGACTTGCTCGCGCAGGTCCGAGATGTCGGTGTCAGCCTCGAACGCGAGCTTGACGGTGTATTTGCCCTCTGCCTTGTATTTGGTGTCGGGGGTGTTCAGGTTCGCCCACAGGGCGGTGCCCACAGGGGTGCGGACCTTGGGGAAGTTTTGGCCTGCCAATTCAGGATACTCCGGTGTGCGCCTCGCGGACATCGTCCTCGAAGGCTTGGGGGTGGACGCCGAGCTCGATGGCTTCGGCGATGTCGACTAGGTCTGGGGTGTCGCGCTCGGCCGCGACGCGCTGCACAAGGGCCTTGTAGGCTGTCACAGCAGCTCGCCCTTTGCGTAATCCGAGATAGCTTCGAGGTCGCCGTTGCGGACACTTTCAGCGTCGGCGAGTTGGCGCTTGGCGCGCACCACGAGAGCATGGGGGTCTTCGCCGATGGCAAGAGAGAGTGCCACGAAGGCAATGCCCGCCGCCTCGATCTGGATGTCTCGCGGCTGCGTTTGCAGGGCGTCAATCACGGAGAAGGCGGCGGACTTGAGGGGCCGCAGCGAGGACCGGAAGGCAATCCGATCCCGCGCCGTGGCGTAGGTCATCATACTTCGATGGTCTCCACGAGTGAGAGGTCGACGAGACGGCCGGCTCTGGTGGATACTTTGAGGACGGCGTCGAAACGACGGGGGGTGAGGCGGGCAGCGCGGGCTGCGTCCTCGGCGGTGCGGAAGGAGACGCCGCCGAACGTGATGTAGGCGGTGCCGTAGTTGCGCAGGGTAGCGGCGCGGTAGGACACCTCGACGGGCGAGGGTTCCTCGTAGTTCACGAGGTCGTCTGCACAATCGTAGCACGAGAAGCGACCATCTTCTGTGTAGCCGTTGAGCTCTGTGCCTCCGTCAGGGTTCTGCACCTGCGCGATGACGGTGTCGCGTTTCGCGAAGTAGCAGGCAGCATCTCCGTCTTGCAGGAGGTCCTTGAGTTCTGCGGTGGCGGCGGTGGTCAGGATGGTGACGGTGCGCCCGTCGCGGGTGCGGACGGGCTTCGTCAGATCGAGCTTGGACATGGTGTTGCTCCTTGGGAAATCAGGCGGGAATGTTTCATCCGCCAAGGGGTGGCAGTAATTGAGGTCAGACGAGGTGGCCTTGGCGGCGCAGCTCGGCGAGGACCTCCTCTGCGACGTGGTCCCCGATGTCTCGGGCGGCGCGGCGCAGGCGTTCGCCGTGCTCCTGCCGGGTCTCGGCGGGGTAGTCGTAGGGCTCGTCGAACGCACTCCTAGGCGTCGGCTAGAAGCGGTATGCGTTGTAGGACAGCGGGAGCATCGTGGAGAGGCGACCGCGGTTGTGTTCTACCTTAACCGACATCAGCGGGCCTCCTTCGAGGAAGCCACGGCGTCGCCAACGCGGACGGTGGTGCCGGTGGTTTCGGCGAGTTGACGGGCGAGGCGCGCACGGGCCTCGGCGGACAGGGTGATGGTCTTCATGGGTGTGTCTCCGTGAAAATGAGGGCCGGAATGTTTCATCCGCCAAGGGGTGGCAGTAATCGCCCCGGCCCCGGATTGATGCAGCTCTGGGAGTATTATGCGAACGTGTATTGAGCGCCGAGGATTTCGGAGAGGTCGAGGTCTCCGGCGGTCGGCGGGGGTGGCAGTTGCGCGGCGAGTTCTTCGCCGAGCTGGCTCTTGAGCTCCTCGTAGAACGTCCCGAGCACGTCGCCCGAGTATTGCTCCACGAAGGTCTCGCGCAGCATCCGCGACATTGCGTCGGTGTCCGCTGCATGGGTCCCGAAGCTGTCGTGGATCACGGCAAGGTGACGGACGCCTTCCGCCTTCGCCGCCAGTGCCACGGCCTGCAGATGGCAGGCGTCGAGCGAGTGGACGAAGTTCGGGGCGACGCCGTTCGCTTGCGCGCGGCCATCCAGCTTCTCGGTTTCGGACTGCACCTTGAGGCGCACACGGGTCCCAGACCAGTGGACGTTGACGTCCTTGCCGGTGAACACCTTGTATTCCTGCAGGATGGGAAGACCGAGAGGCGTCGTCCACCACAAGGGCAGACCTTCCTCTGCGGCGACCTTCGCAGCCGAGCGCAGCCAATCCATCGCCACGGCCGCCGAGGAGACAGTCGCAGAGATGGAACTAAATAGGACGTGAGACATCCAAACGGCCGACCGGAAGTTGTCCGCGCCATTCAGATAGGGAGCCTTACCGGCCGCCTCATTGTCCCGGTCGATTTCCCGAAGGGTCGAGAGGATCATGTCCTGCATCCCGGCGCGGGTCGCCGAATAGCAGAAGGTCATGGTGGGGCGCTTGGCAATCTTCCGATTGACCTTGCCGCCCTGCCACGGGTTCGGGAACGAGACCTCCTCGCCGGTCGCCTTGTCGACGTAGGTGATGAAGGTGGTCGCGTCGGCCTCCTCTTGCGCACGTCGCGCCACCTCCGAGTAAACGTCCTGCGGCTTGTCAGCCGGGAGGAGGTTCACCGCCGCCCCGCCAGTCCGGTCGCGGAGCATGGCGGAGAAGTGTTGGAGACCCGAGCAGGAACCGTCGAGAGCGATGGGCAGGAACGACACGAACTGCGTCGGGTCATCTAGCTGCATCGCCCGGTTCAGCTCCACACAGGCCGCAAGGGCGCAGTAGGGGCTGTCGGCGGTGGTCCAGAAGCGTTGCCCGTCGAGCGGGTTGGCGCCGCTGTCGAGGATGGCGTCGAGGTTCTCCACGACCCACGCGAGGCGGTCGTCGAAGCTGGCCTTGTCCACGCCGAACAGGTTGGCGATGTGGATTTGTAGCCAGCGGAACCCTTGGAGTCCGAGAGGCTTACCGTGGGAGAACCGGAGGAGCGCCTTCTGCCAATCGCAGCCTTGCGGCGAGGGGCCGAAAACAGGGATCGGATAGACCCGGCCCCGAAAGTCCAGCTCGTGGGGGTAGTAGATTTCCGGCTCGTCCGCGAACTTGCGGGCGACCCAGATGCCTTGATGCACGGCGAGGCGCGAGGAGACGAGGTCGGCATTGCGCTGATAGACGCTCGCCGCTTCGCGCTTCCACTTGATCCGCGCTTCCTCGTTGGTGTCGATGTCCTCCGGCTTGGCAGGCACCGGCTCGTCGTGACGCTTCGGGAGCCCGCCGAGCGAGCCGCCTTCGTCCCAGAGATGGGACAATACGTCGAGAACGTCGGTGTTGATGGCCCACGGGGTCTCCTGAATGTGGTTCACCGCATCATAGATCGTCTCGATGTCAGCGTTGCGGAGCTCCTCGTGATAGGCCCGGTTGCGCTGCTTGATGAGCACGTTGTTCGGGCGAGGGGTCAGGTAGCCGCCGTAGGTTGGCGAGCGCCAGCGACGCGGGCGCACCAGCATCGGCATATGGATCGGCTCCAGCAGCGCGCACCGGGCGTGTTGCTTGTCGAACCATGCGACGAGGTCCTCGGTCGCGCGCAGCTTGTAGATGGTCGTCTTGGCGCGCTTCACCATCTCACGGGCGAACAGCCCGGTCGCTTCGATGACGATGTCGATGAGCTTGTCGCCGAGGTTCAGGAGGTCAGCCTGCGACGCCTCGATGCGGACGCCTTCGCTGGCAAACAGCTTCTTGACCGCGTCCTTGCGCTGGCGTGAATAGCCACGGGCTTCCTGCGCCTTGAGGAGACCGCGGTAGCCCTTGCCGTTCTCCGAACGCAGCGCCTCATATTCGAGGTGCTCGACCACGGCCCCGCCGAGGTTGATGGCGACCGAGGTGAGGTTCTTGTCGGCCATCGCGTGGTTCACGAGGGTCCGCACCGCGAGGTAGGCGAGCGCGTCGGGTTCCGCGAGGAGACAGTAGGAGACGGCGGAGTGCCGACGTCCTGCCTTGCCGTTGCAAGCCTCGTGGATGAAGGCGGAGATGTGCTGCGACACAGGCTCGATGCAGAGCTTGAGGAGCTGCTTGCCGGGAGGAAGGTTGGCCTCCTCGTCAGGCGACCCCGCCTCGGGCTTCCACGGGAGCTTGCGGGCATTGTAGCGGCGTTCGCCGAGGGCGCGGCTGTCGTCTTCGAGTTCGAGCTGGCGGCGGATGCGGTCGCGGATGTTCGTCATTGTGTGTCCTTCCGGTTCAGGGATTGGGGCCCCGGCAATCGGGGCCCGAGGAGTCAGGCGCAGAGATGGGAGTGTTTCTCGGCCGAAGGGCGGCAGTAATCAGTCCAGCCCAAGGATGCTGCGGGCCTTGGCGCGGCGGGCGGCCTCTGCGGCGGCGGCTTCTGCGGCCTTGGCTTGAGCCCCGACGGAACGGCGTTTGCCGAGCTCCCGCTTGATGGCGGCGCGGACGAACTCGTCCCCGTAGTCCCCGGCAATGATAGCGTGGAGGTTCTCGGTGCCCATCTCGGAGACCCGCTTCACCGCGCCCTCCTTATCCACCCACTCGGGGTCGAATAGGTCCCGACGGAGCGCGGCGTTCTCCTCACGGAGCGCGGCCATCTCCGCCCCGAGCTCCTTGAGAGCGTCGAGGAAGACCTGCGGGAGCGGCATCTCCTCGCAGGTGTCGGCGTGGGCCTTGGCTCGGGCCTCCTCGTTCAGGAGGTATCCTCCCGTCTTGCGGATGGCCGGCAGGACCTCCCGCGTGACCCAATCTTGGAACTGGCGGGCCTCCGGTTTGTCGGAGCGCATGATGAGCTTGTAGAGGCCGCTCTCGCTAACGGCAGTCGCCCCCGCTCCCCGCAAACCCACGACGTGAGCGTGGGTAATGATGCGCTTCTCGTCGTCGCCTAGGCGCCCAAGGTGTTTGTGCGTTCCCTTGGTAAGGTCGAGCCCGAGGCACCGGCAGACGTCAGCCGCGACGAACCACGGGGTCTCGTCGAGGTCGATGGTGCGGAGGCTCTGATCGGCGAATTGAAACGTGTTCATTGGTGTCTCCTAAAGTTCTCTTACGGTGGGTGATGTTCCATCCCCCGAAGGGTGGCAGTAATCGGCGGGGGTCTGGGAAGCTGGCACGATGTGGCACGGGCACGATCCTCCCGTCTCTGGGACTATCGTGCCAAAACGTGCCAGCGGGGGTGTGCCAGCATCGTGCCAACTGTCACACCCCCGTTTTCCGGGATAAATTACTGATTTTATTGAGGTGATTGGCTCCCCGAGAGCCATCAGATCGTTCCTTTTCAGTGGGTTAGGGGTGACGTGCCGGGAATAGGTGTGCCATTGGTGGCACGATTACTCCCAGAGACAGGATGATCCCGGCTTTCACCCTTGTTGTCCGTTTGAGGCTGCGATGGCACCGTAGGTGCTAATCCTCCGTTGAGGATGACCGCTCCCCGGTGGAGGTGGGTAGGCATGAGGTGGACGTATCGCTCGGCCGTGATTTTGATGTCCGAGTGACCGAGCCAATCTCGCAGGGAGACCAGATCGAGACCACCTTCGGCGAGCCGGGTTGCGCAGGTATGCCGGAAGGTGTGGAGCTTGACCTTGGACAGATCGAAGCCGCGCTCGGCGAGGTCATCCCGGATGTTGTTCCAGAGATACCATGCACCGGAGCCGCCCTTCTTCCACGGGAACCAGCGCCCGCCGGAGGCCATCGCGTTCAAGGCGTCGAACATGGCGACCACGCGGTCAGTGCAGGGGACGTCGCGGGGCTTGTCGTTCTTCGCGACATAGCGGTCGATCCCGAGGTAGGTTCCCCGGTGCATCTGGCCGGTGGTCGGATCGAGCCACTGCTTCTCCCGGATCGAGGCGGGCCCGAGGGTCAGCAGCTCCCCGGCGCGGAACCCCATGTCCACCGCGATGATGTAGAACGCCTTGAACAGGAACCACGGACGCGAGGGGTCCTTCTCCCGGCGCGCGTCGATGGCTTCGAGGATTGCCTTCTCCTCCACGCGGGAGATGACGCGGTCCTGCGTGTTCTTGGCGACCACGAGCTTCGGCATGGGCGGCCGGGACGTCAGCAATCCAGCCTCCTCCTCGTGCGTCACCCGGACGGCCTCGGTCAGGGCAGCGGAGAGGGCCATCATCTTGCGCTTGATGGTCCCCGGCCGATAGCCTGCCTCGGTCAGTCGGTCGCGCACCTTGGCGAGGTAGGGCGTGTCGACGTCCACCAGCAGCGTATCCTTGTCGAGGTAGCGCCGCAGGACGGTCGCGTTCGACTGTGACGAGCGCCAGCTCTTGCAGCCCTCGGGATCGTCGACGCCCTTCGGCTTGCGCCAGATCGTGTCGAGGCACTCCATCAGCCAGCGGTCCATCGTCATCCCACCGGGAGGCGGGACCCTCCCAGAGCTGCGCCTTTCAGGTTCGCGTCCTTTGGGTGCGACCACTGCCCCCATGCTCGGGTGCTTCGGGTGCTCGCCGGCCAGCCATGCAATGCGCTGCGCCACGGCCTCGTCCTTGTCGCGGGTATCGCAGGAGACGCGCTGGCGCTTGAGCCCGCCTTTGCCGTCGGGAACGCGCACCTCCAGAAAATAGATGCCGTTCGGTTTCGTTTTAAGATCAGCCATGTGCTGCCTCCTTTGCTTTCCTGATAGACGTCTGGGCCCATTCGAGGGCCTTCGCGTCGCGCTCGTCCCACCTACAATCGTCGAGGAGGTGGAGGCGCACCACGCGCTCCAGTATCCAGACAGGCAGGGTCACGTTGATGGTGCGGATTGTCTTCTCGGTCATTGTGTCTTTATCCCTTCTCTGGGTATTTTTGCCGTGGAAGCGACGGCCTAAGCCATCGCCTCGATGATCTGCTCCAGAACGTGACGGCCGCGCGGCGTCAGATCAAAGAGCTGCTCCCGGTTGTCGGCCGGGTTGGTCTCCCGCTTGAGCCATCCGAGAGCGCCGGGGTATAGCCGCGAGGGCTCCAGCAGGACCCGGTAGGTCGTCTTGAGCGAGCGGTTTACGTCCTCGCCGATGGCCTCCTTGATTGCCGTGTAGGTCGCTTGCCTACCGGCGAGTATCGCGGCCGCAGCAGTCACAAAGAAAATGACTTGTGACGTCGTCATGCGGTGCGGGCTCAACTCGGCGGTAACAATCATCGCCGCCGAGAAGCGCGCTAAGTCGCCGACGTGCTTTTTTAGCGGGTCCATCCGGTTCTTTCTCCCCAATCCCCTTCGCAACGGCGCGGAGGTTGGTGCTTCGATAGCGTTGATTTCCAGCATTGTCTTTGCCCTTTTCGCTATGTCTGTATTCGTCAGGGGCGCTGACCCGAGCCGACCTGATTGTGCGTGACATTTTATATTATCCTTGAGATGAGACTATTTTGCAACAGCAGCGTCCGCCCATCAGCGGCGCCGAAGCGGGGTATATTCGAGATGACCCGAATAGACCAGTAGCATATGATAAGTAATATCCTCACCCTGTGCAAAGGTTTCCGCCGATAACAACAGGACCGTCGAGGTTGTCCGCGCCGACCGGCCCGCCATCCTTGGCGCGGTAGATTGCCCCACCGTTCGAGAAGCGGCCCACGCGCTGCATTGTGCCGAACGCGGCCTCGAACTTGGAGGTGATCCCGTCCAGCCAGCGGTTTGCAAGGTTGGCGTAGCCGTTCTCGTTCTCCTTCGGCACCGCCCAATAGGCGACCATGCCGCAATACTCGGAGATGCCGAAGTAGGCGTGGCAATTCTCGGCGACCGCGTGATCCTCCCGGCCGAGCCATTCGGAGCACGGGGAGGCCGAGGGGAACAGCTCGCGGAGGTGCTCCCGGAAGGGCTCGATGACGTCATCCTCGAAGTCGAAGAAGGCTTCGATGTATCCCGCGCCGTCACAGTCGGGGCACTCGACGTCGTCCTCGCCGAAGTCTTCGGTCGGTTCGGAGACCGTGCCGGAGCCGTCGCAGTTGCAGCAGGTTTCGCGGTCATCCCCGAGCGTCCCGTAGGTGACGATCTGGGCGTTGGAAGGTGTGGAAACGCAGCGTCCCATAATCAAAACTCCTTGATTTCGTTGCCGTCTTCGTCTTCGATGTAGGCGGGGTCTTCGGTGTCGATTGAGCCGGTCTCGATGACGCGGCCCTTGGCTGTCCCTTCGGCGGCCCGAGTGTCGGCCCATCCGGTGACGTAGCTCTCACAGGGCTGGAGCCCTTCGACTAACGCCTTGGCCTCACGCTCGGCAGCTTCGGGGCTCTCGGCGTCGACCTCCACGCGGAGGAACGCTCTGACGTCCACGCTGTATCGGCGGGTGATAGGTGTGGTCATGTGTCTGTCCTCTCTCTGGGATTACCGGCCGAGCTGGCGGCCGTGACGATTGAAGGTCGGCCCGGTGTAGGGCGTGACGTCGGCGAGGCTTCGACGATCCTCCTCCAGTTGGCGGAGGAGACCCGGCACCCGCGACGCGCTGTCGATGAGGGAACCTAGGGCCACGATGGCGGCCCCAAGGAACAGGAGGGAGATGGCGATGGTCATGGGAGTGTCCTTTCTCTGGGAGGATTACGCGAAGGGCAATTCGAGGGTGTGCGGGCAGCGATAGGGCAGCTCCTCGACCTCGATGTCGAACTCGTCGATCAGCTCGACCGCGTCCTCTGCGAGGCGTTCCTTGAGGGCGTCCCAATCCATCCCCGCGTCGAAGGCTCGATAAACCTCCTCATAGAGGCCGCCGATGCTCCAATCGTAGAGCTCGTGCGAGATGTCCCCGCCGTCGAGCTGATGGTCACACCATGCCTCGAGCAAGGCGTAGAGCTCATTGTGATCCCACTCGGCGAGGTCACGTTCCGGCACGGCGTTGTCGTAGCTGGAGATGAAGCCATCCCGCGACGTAAACATGGCCCGGAAGGTCTCCGGCAGGGCCTCGGGCTTCTCCTCGTGAAGCCGTCGGGCGACCTCCCGAATTGCACCCTCCGAGATGCCCGCAAAGATGCGGTCGGTCTCGAAGTTGTAATAGCGGGGCGAGGTCATCTCCTCAAACTCCCCGGCGACGTCCAGAGCGAGACTGTCAGACAGCCACGAGATGAACTCCTCGGCGTATGCCTTGGCGAGGTGCTCATTCATCGCCTGATAGTTGGCGGCCTTCCAGAACGCCTCGGCGATGGTCTCCTTGAGCTTCCCTTCCGGCAGGGCCGGGGCGATCCGCACAAGGTCAGGGCAGAGGTCCCCGAGGGTTTCGGAAAGCGGCGTCCCGTCTTCTCCTGCGAGGTAGTCGGCTTCGCTCTCCTCGTGGCGGCCCAGCTCTCCCGAATAGAGGCTCTCATAGAACCCGCAAAACGGGATGCGGCACGACAGGAGGTTCGGGGCGGGCAGTAGGAGCATGGTGGGAGCCTTTCGGGTCGAGATTGCGTTGCGGCTGTCTTGGAAGGCGCGGAGCGCGGCGTTGCGTTGTTCGATGGTCATGGCAGGTCCTTTCAGGCTTGAATGATGAGGCGACGCAGGACGCTGTCGAGCTGCGCGTCGGTGAGGTTTTGGCTAAAGGTGAGGTCGGCACGATCCTCCTCGGAGAGGCCAGAGCGCACACCCCAGAACACGTCCCAACGGAGCCGCTTTGCGAGGTCGCCGGAGCCGCCGGGGCGGTATTTCTCGGAGCCTTCCACAAGGGCCGCCGCGTGACGGTTTAGGGACGCGTCGCCTCCGAACTTGTCGATGCGGGCGGTGAAGGCGGCGCGGAGGACGCCAAACCACTCTGGCGAGATGGCGAGGCGCTTATCCCAACGGGCGGCGCGGTCGAGCTTGAAGGTCGGAATGGTCATGGTCTCAAGCTCCAGCGCAAGCGTTCAGGAAGCGGGCCCGGTCGAAGCGCGGGTTGTCCTTGGCGAGCACCTTGGCGAGCTCGACGGCGGCATTGTCCACGCCCTCGGCGAAGCCGTCACCGAAGTCTCCATCGAAGGGGCGGCGGGCGTCCTTGAGGGCGGCGGCGATGGCGACGTAATCTTTGCGGGTCATCATGGTTTCGTTCTCCGTTCTTGCCTGTCTCATCAGCCCCTAGGCGGCACCCTAGGAGGACCGGGCGGGTTAGACCCGGTTTCGACAGTATCCCGTCTCTGGGGCTATTGGGCGGCGACTCTGGCGACCACGTCCCCGTTATGGCGGGAGCCATTCGACCACGCGCTCCAGCTCATCGCGGCAATCTCATAGACCACGTCGATCAGGACAATGTCGACACCCCGAAACATGACGTTTCCGGAGTGAATGTCCCAATCGCAGATGCCGTCAAAGTGGGCATGGAGCCAATCGTAAGCCTCCCGAGCGTCGTCCACGTTGGCGGGCTCATCGGCGTCGCACCGCTCCTCGTCCCCTCCGCTCCGTGCCTTGTCGCGCAGCCAGTTGAACGCCTCGCCTTGCGCCACGTCATAGAATTGATCGAACTCGGCGAGCGCCTCCACCTCATAGACGGTCCCGCCATCGACCAGATCGAGCTTGTCAAAATAGCGTGGCAGGGCCGTATTGTGCGGCAAGGCTTGCGCCGCCTCATAGGTCAGCTCTGCCCCGGCGTCGGGCTTAGTCACCTTGATGACACGATCCCCGAGACGCCACACGCTCGAAAATGAGCCGCCTCCGCAGTAAACCCAACCGGCCTTGTGGAGCGTCACTCGGGACTCCGAACGGGTCATGGCGGGGTTCAGAAGGCGGGCGATGTTGCTTTGCGTGGTCATTGTGTCGTTCTCCGTTCTTGCCTGTCTCATCAGGCTCTGGGCGGCACCCCAGAGCGACCGGGCATTGCACCCGGTTTCGACTATGTCCCGTCTCTGGGACTATCGGTTAAGCGGCGAGGGCCGGAGCGGCGAGGCGCTGGCCGTCAATCGTCAAGAAAAACGCAGGGTCAAACGGGCCCCAATCGGCCGCTTTGGGCCCTTGCAATTCACCACGGCGGCCGTCGAATTGTGCCACGCAATCCTGTTGGAGCTCATGGGAGAGCCAAACTAGATTGTGGGAGGGCAGAGGGCGCACCAGCTCCATGACGACCGTGTCTTCGCTGTCGCTTGTGTGGATTGCCGCCTGAAAGATGCTGCCCTTTCCTGCGATGCGCTCCACCGCCATCATCACGTCGGTAGGGGCGAGGGTCTCCGACTTGTCTGCGGTCAGGAGGCCGATATTCAGGGTTGCGTTCATCATTGTGCTATTCCTTTCTCTGGGACTAATTATTGAGCGTTAAAGCCTTCGCAGCGAATAAGGGCCGTTGCGGCGTGGTATGCGTCAGCGTCGCCGATGCGGATGGCTTCGGCTTGGCAGTCGCGGAGGATCAAGATGTATTCGTTCATAGCTGTCTCCTACGGGATGGACTAGGGAAGCGCGTGTCTCTGCGCTGCCCATATTCAGCCCCTAGGCGTCCCTTCCCCGCCTTGCGGCGCTGGCAGTATGGGAAGGGGCGGGACGTCGGTTTAATGTATCCATGAGCTTCGCGACACCATCAGGGCCGCAGCTCACTAAACAGGACAACCGCTCGCGGCTGCCAATCACGATGAGAGCCTAGGTCGACGTCCCGCTGGAACCCTAGCCTCGCCTGTCTCGGGCAACGCGGGGTCTCCACGCTGCGCAATCCAGTCACCGGCTCCCTCTTATTTTCGGCAGGGAGCTCCACCTAAGTCAGCTTGTGGCACTGACTAGCCGTTGCACTACCGGGAAGGGCTAAGGGCCGTTCGGGCCGCCTCATTCCGTCGTTGCCCCATCTAACTAGGCGAGCGGATTTATCCCGTCAACAGGAAAATTCCAGATTTATTCCTATCTCTCCGCTTTCCGTTGTTTTCTTTGGGAAACTTTCTGAATTTTTTTGCTTCCCTAGGGCGCAAAGCCTCCCCCGTTCCCCGTTCGTTCTCGGTCGGATCACGGCATAGGCCATAGGGCGGCCGATAAGGGCCCTAGCAGGGCAAGGCGGCGCGTCGCGCTAGGTCAGGACGTCGGCAAGGGCCCTAGGCAATCCTGCGCGCTCCACGGCCGCCCTACGGGATACGGCAAGGGCTCCACGGGATACGGCAGGGGCTCCACGGGATACGGCAGGGGCTCCAAGGGATAACGTAGGAGAGGCTAGGGGATGGCATGGCATAGGGCGCGCACGAAAAAAGCAGGGCTTCTCACCCTCACACGTAATCCAACGGGCTCCACCGCTTCCCCCAGCCTCTCCCTCGGGCTCCAAACGTGACGCAATGGCACCCTAGGTGCAATCAATGCCGCACAAACCCTAGGGTGGCGGGTTCAATCGTGCCATATCGTGCCGCCTAGGGTATCGGCTGGACGTATAGCGGGGACGGCAAGGGCACCTAGGGAGGGCTTGCCCTGACCCCCACCCCGAAGGGGGGGTAGCGCGGCTTTGCGTCCTGCGATATGCCGCTTCGGATTTTTGCGCAAAAACCAACGACCTGCAATTACTGCCACCCTTTGGGGGAGAGAGGATTAGATATACTGTAGGAGTATCTATAGGGTCCCCTCAAGAGCTCCTCCGGTTCTCCTCGGGATGCCCTGCGGTTTTCGTGGAGAAGGTGGGTGAGGGAGGGGATCGAAGGATCATCCCCTCCATCCCTCTCCCCAATCACCTCATAGGACTCCTGTGGAGCCTGCTGGAGCTCATCAGGAGCTTGGAGGCTGTGGTAGGCCCGGATCAGCGTCTCCGCCTTCCTCCGCCTCCCACGGGCCTCCCACGACCCCTCTTTGCCGAGACCCCGGAGAGCTTCGGCTTGTGGCCGATAAGCTGGTTCGAGAAGAACTGTCGTTCCCACTCGGCCTCGGCTTTGGCCTTCCGCTTGTTCTCTGCCACGTTGGCGTCGGCGTTCATCTGCTCTTGCCAGTAGGAGACCGCGAGAGCCAGCACGTCGACCATGTCGTCATGCTTGAGGGCGCCACGGGCTTCCTGCATATGGGTGAGCTGATATAGGCCGGAGTGATTGACCGGCTGTCGCAGGTCCTTCTCGATGACCTCCTTGGACATCACGATCCGGTGGGCGCGCATGGTGGGGCGGAGGGCCCCGATGATGCGGAGCTCCTTCTGACCGTTCACGCGGACCCCGTCGACCCGGCAGGGGCGTATGGCGTGGACCACAGGCTCAAGGAGCCGGTCGAACATCCCGTCGCCGAAGTTCTGCTCGGGCTGGATCAGGTTGACCTCGTATTCCTTCGAGAGCACCGCAAGAGCACGGAGGGTCTCCTCCCCGTATCCGTCTTGGAACCCATCCCAATCAATGATGTGGATGTAGCCGTCGAGGAAGCCAGTGATGCAGTAGGTCGTCCTGTCGCGGCCGCGGCCGGAAGGGTCGATGTGCATGGCGAGGCCCTGATACGGCAGGAAGTCCGGGGAGCGGAAGACCGGCCGATAGAAGCGGTCCCCATCGAACCCCACGTTCTCCAAGCCGGGGATCGCGAGTTCTGGGGAGCTTCCCCAGACGAACCGGCCCGGTGCAACCTTCCGGTCACAGTCGGTGACGATGAGGTCGCGGGTCTTGAGCGGATAGCGTTCCGCGTCGGTGAGCGAGGTGTCGAGCTGATACTGCAGGAGGAAGCCTGTTTCCCGATACTCGTTCTCGCGCTCCAGAAGGTCCATGTCGTCGAAACGGTCGGGGTCCGTGGGAGCGCCACCGAGCTTGGAGGCGATGGACTTCATCAGGGCAGGATCGGCTTCGATGTCGGCCTGCAGGATCGGCGCAAGGGTCCCGTGGTAAGCTGCGAGCTTCTCGGGGGTTGGGTAGCGCGCCGGCCACACGCGGACGGTGTAGCCTTTCTCCGGGAGCTTCCGGTAGATCGACTGCTCGGACTGCGGGGTGCCGAGGTAGATGATTTCACCACCCGGCTTGAGGATCGCAGCGTATTCCTTGGTCTTCACCTCCAGCTTCTCGCGCATGGTTTCGGTTTCCGAGTTCTTCGGAACCTCGACGTCGTCGGAGAGGATGAGGTCAGCGCGGGAGCCGGTGAGCTGCCCGGTGATCCCGACCGCTTTCACGGAGGGAGACTTGTCGGCCTTCGCGGGCCCCACGTCGAACGCTAGGGCACTCTGTCGCTGGTCAGGGCGGGCACGAAGCTCGTCCCAGAGACCATCGCCAGCGTCGGCGTAGATGATCTGCTTGATGAAGGCTGCAATCTCGGTGGCGAAAGCCTCGTTCGCGGAGACCACCAAGACCTTGAGGTCGTGGTTCTTCCAGAGGCGCCACACGACATAGGCAGCGGTGATGAAGCTCTTACCGACCCCGCGGAACGCTTGAATGAAGCGACGGTTGGGTCCGGTCGAGAGGAACTTGGCAATGTCGAGCTGCACCCGCGTCGGCACCGGGAGGAGCAGAACACGGGTCCAGACGAACCAAAGGAACTTGAGGAAGTCCCCTTGGAGCATCTGTTTGGCGGTCAATGGCGCAGCGACAGGCCGGGGTCGTCAAGGTCGAGGTCAGCCAGCTCGGACGCGAGGTCGTTGAGCGGCAGGTTGCTCTGGGGCGCCGTGATGGCGTTGTCCTTGAGCATCTTCAATGCCTTGTCGATGAGATTTGGGTTCAGACGTTCGTAGGCAGGGTTGTCGATTTCCTTGCCGTCGTCGTCGAGGATGAAAGGCGGCTGTCGGGCCGCCTCCATGTTCCTGCGGATTTCCTCGGTCAGCGCGGTTGCCGCGAGACCATGCAGGAGGTCCATCAGGTCAGCAGAGGCTCTGCTCATGCGAGCTCCTAGGGTTCTTTGGGGGGAGATGCAGTGTGGATGCGGGCGAGCTCTATGCGGGTCTCCGCCAGCTCACTCTGCAGGGTCTCGATGTTGCCGTTCAGCTTTTCGAGGTTCTTGACGCGGGTATCGAGAACCGACACGTCGACCTTGTTCGAGATGATGGTGGCCCCACCGCCGAGGAGAGCTGCTCCTGCGGCGGCGGACACCAGATGGTCTCGCAATTCGGACCAAGTCATTATTTGTGAACGACGCGAGTGCCGGGGTCCCGGCCGCCCCCGCCCGAACCGCCGGACCCGTTGGAGCCGCTCGGTTCTGCTTCATCTTTCGCGGTGAACCAGACGAACAAGGCGAGAGCGGCGATGACCGTGAGAGTGACAAAGAGTTCCATATGTTTTCCTTGAGTTAGATGAGGATGCTTTCAAAGGTGTGAGGACAAGTTACCCGGTAGGTCTGCCCGTTCACCACCACATCGCAGTAGAAGGTGGCGGATGCTTGCGTTCCATTATCGACACCGCTGACGTGGGCGCGAGCGACGTTCGTTCCCTGCCCGCTGAACACAGACCACAAGCCGCCCACAATGGAGACGAAGCCCCAAGTGAAGGAGGTTGCGGTTCCGCCAGCCACCGAGACGGTCACTACTGTGAACGTGCGGGTGGTCTGGAGAGAGCTTTCCGAGCGAGACGTCGGGGAGGCGGTCACTGTTATGGCTGTGACAGGAGATGCGGCGAGCTTCCAAACGCCTGCGTCATTGACCCAGACCTCCGGTCGCTTCCATATTCCGTTGTCGTTCAGCCAAACCTCGGGGGTCTTCCAGACGCCCTCGTCGTTGACGTGGAGGGGCATCAGACCTTGAGCCAGATGTCGCCGCTGTTGCCGCCCGAGGGGGAAGCCGCAGAGATGGTGACGACACCACCAAAGCGGCTGGTGTCCGCGAGGGACAGGACGCGCCGACCCGCTTCGCGTATAACGCCCGCGGTTCCAAGGTTGCCCGAGCCATCCAGCTTAAAGGCGTCAGCCACGGCCGACCACCCGCCGATGCGGAACACATCATCTGTGCCGAGGCCCATGTTGATCGCGGAGGAGTTCGTCCGGTGGAACGAGATAGCGGCGACAGTGGACGGACCTCCGCGAACCGAGAGAGACCCCATGTCGTTGGCGCTGTTTACGTCGGTGGCCCCGCTGCTTCTTCCAGTGATGAGGTCGCTTGCAATCAATGGCCCGCCGAGGTTCAGCGACCCGTCGTTAAGGTTCAGGGTCATAGGCCACTGTCCGTTCGCCAACGTGGTCCAGCTCGTGCTGTTCGTGCCGCCTCGCATGAAGTAGGCGATGTCCGCGTTGACGTGGATGCCGAAAGTTCGGTGGTCGGTGTCGTGCCACCACAGGGTCGGGGAGGAGGATCGCAGATACGAAGACTGCCCGTAAACGGTCAGATCGCCGCTAGGATCGAGCCTCATTATCTCCCCATCAGAAGGACTGCGCCACTCGAAACCGTAGCCGGACCCGAAGTAAGTCCGCCCGTTTTCGGCGAAGAAGAAACGGTTGCGACCCTCGCTGGTGGTAAGCCATTGGCTTGTGCCTCGGCCCATCTTGCCAATCAAGGCTTCGTTCAGACCCGACACGTCGTCGGTAGAGTGCCCGTGGCCGCTCGGAGGGAACGCCGAAGGCTTGCCGCTGATGTTCGACCAAGGGGCACCGCCGCTAATGCTGATGGGCCAGATGCTCCCGAAGTTGGAAGCATCAACTTGGACGGCCAGCGAAGACCCATTCCATCCGATGTAGAGCTTGCTCGGGAGCTGGCCGGTGCCGCCGCCCTGCTGGACAGGCGAGAAGCCGAGGGATGCCTGCTTCGCGTCCAGCGCCGCCTGCAGGCCGGAGACCTGTGCGATGCTGTGGGTGTGCGAAGCGGAAGCATAGGAGCCGACAGGCTGTTTGCCGTCGAGAGCCGTCTGGAGACCAGCAACGTCGGCGATGACGTGACCGTGAACCAGAGGAGCCTTGCCCGCGAGGGCGTTGGTCATGGTCGTGGCGAAGTAGGGATCGTCCCCAAGAGCCGCTGCGAGCTCGTTCAGAGTATCCATCGTGACCGGGGCTTGCCCGACCAGCGCCTCGATACGGTCGTCGACAGCGGCAAGGGTGGCGAACTGCGCCGGGTCGATGGAGATGGCGTAGCCATAGGCCGCGTCTCGGGCCTCCTCCGCACCCACACGGGCTGCTAAGGCGTTATCGGCGTTCAACAGGCTCTCATCCCGAGCCGTGAGGGCTTCGGCGGAGGCGTTGGCAACGGCGAGAGCGTCGTTGGAGACCTGTGAGGCCCATGACTGCACGGCGGCCCAACGGGCGGCCACGTCATCGCGGAGGGTCTGTGCTTGGTCCCGCGAAACGAGCGCGGCAGCTTGCGCGCCCGTGGCTCCGGTCAAGGCGCTCTGCGCGTCTGCCTTGTGTTGTCCTGCGAGGATGGCCGCAGCTTCCGCGGCGTCCCGGTGTGATCCCGCCAGAGCGGCAGGACCTTCCACCAGATCGAGCACCGAAGGCAGCGACAGGAAGTTCTCCGTCGTGCCCTCGGCGTTCGTCAGGGGATATTTGCCGTCAAGGTTGGGACCACCAGACGGGTCGCCGGCAAGCCAAGCCGCGAGCTGGTCGAGCTGGCTGTTCCACCGCAGGAGGACGTTGGAGACCTGCGTGGCGAGTTGTGCGTTGGTGGTCATGGGACCTCTTAGGCTTCGGGGGTTTCCTGCTCCGCCGCGCGCTGCGCTTCGGAGAACTGCTTGATGGCCGTGAACTGGCCGAGCTGCTTGTCGACAGCGTCGAGCTCGTCACGGAGCTGCGCCTTGCGGGCGAGAAGGGTGACGATATTCTGGTCGATGTTCATATTATTCTTCCGTGTATCTGATGCCGATGGAGTTCGCCGCCGTAGGTTCGACGGCTTGTCCTGTGGTTGTGTTGATGAAAGAGGTCCGCCGAACGCGCAGAGCCGCATCGCCAGCGGGCAGGGTTACGGCCGTTGTCGCGGACACGCCTATACTCACCCTATGGACGTAGCGCCGCAGAGGTCTCGGCTCCGCCCCTCCCGTCATTCCGGCGTTACTAACGAGCGTGAAGGAGGTCGCTGTGGACGAGTAAGACCCTCTTTGGGTCCAAGGTCCAGATGCAGATGGCGCGCTCTCCAGCACGTAGGCAATTGAGTAGCTTTGACGCGCCGAGACGTAAGGGTCCGGTGGCGGGAACTCCGCGTCCCAAGTTGACCCTGTGGCAAGCACCATGCCGGAGCTCGCGTTCACAATGGCGCTTGCAGGACGTCCTTGGGTCGCGAATGGACCAAGAACGACAGCCGAGGTGCCCACCAGAGTTGTCTGGATCGCGTTGCTGATTGTTCCTGCAGACAGGCTGCCGCCGAAGTAGGCATCGCCGTTTGTCTTGAGGAACGTGATGGCGTTCGCCTCACTGCACTGATCGACGTCCATCTTGGGACCGAACCACTCAATGAACTGGCCCTCGCTGCCGAAGCCTACGCCTGCCACTTTCATGTGTGTCCCGTTATCCCAGATGATGCGCCCGGTCCCCACCACCATGTCGGCGTTGAGTTGACCGTTGGTCAGCTTACCGATGGTCAGTGAGCCGATGATTGCGTCAGGGATACGGACGACGCCGCCGGAGACCTCGAAAGGAACCCGAGGAGCCCCGCCGTTGGGATCGACGATAGCGAAGCGGTCGGCCGTCACCACGAAGCTCCCGCTGGCCCCGTTGTTGAACTGGCGGAACCCGGTGATGTGACCGTTGACGTTGAGGACGACCCCGTATTGGGCAGAGAGCCCGTTGACGGTCGACTGCAGCGTGGAGACGCTGGCAATGTTTCCATTCAGGGAGCTCTGGAGCGCCGTAAGGGACGAGGCCAGAGAGCTATCGGCCGAAGCGCGGGCGGTCTGCTCGGAAACGATGGCGGCCTCGGCAGTGCCGATGCGGGCGTCGATCCCGGACAGACGGGTGCCAAGGGCCACACCTCCTCCGAGCCGCACGGTGCTCTCATTGAGAACATAGGCGAGACCGTCGGAGCTGGTGGTCCCGAGCAAGTCCAGCTTGGTCGCCAGAGCGCCGTCGGCGTTAACGCGGGCAGTCGCTTCGGACTGCACGGCTGCTCCAATCTCACCCCGAAGGGTCGCTGCGAGACCGTTGCGGGCAGTTGCTTCTGCGCTGATGGCATCTGCACGGGCAGTCTGCTCTGCCACTATGGCCGCTTCGTTGGCGCCCGCGCGGGCGTCGATAGCGGTCAGGCGTTGCGCAAAGGTTTCCGTAGGAGACACGCGGAGAGTGTTGAGGTTGGCGATGAAGCCGGTCCCGCCTGCACTCTTGGCGCCGATGAGGGAGATGGTGTTGACCAAGGCCGTGTCACCAGCGATGCGGGCGTTGGTTTCGTTTTGGATGAGCGTGGCGATGCCGGTGCCGGGGTCTCCCCCAAGCAGGCTGTCGACCACCCCGCGAAGCGTGGCGAGCTCGTCGTTGACGGCTCCGATGTCGCCTCCTTGTGCGGAGATAGCCTCGGCGAGGTTCAAGACCTCGATCCCGTTGGCGTCGATGTCGGAGATGCGGCTGCGGAAATCATTCAGGAGAGCGTCCGCGGCCGCTTGCTGCGCGATGAGGTTCGCCATCTCCTCGGAAGGGATGGTGATGCCCCCGAGGTCTGCGATGCGCGTGAAGGCTCGCCCAATGGTCCGCTCTTGTGCGGCGGCAAGCTCTTGCTGGCGGAATAGGACCTGCTGGACGGCCTTGTTCAGGTCGTCAGCGGTGAGGATGTTTCCATCCCGAAACTTGACGAGGGCGTCTTCGATTGGCGTGACGCGCTCGACGGTGACGAAGGCCCCCTCCGAGACCCCGAAGGACAGCCGGAGGCGGCTGGCATTGGGCCACGAGAGGGGGTTCGTTCTGTCGCCATTCACCCGCACGACGAGGTGTTCGCGGCTGATGTAAGGGAACGGGACGTCGAAGTCCCGCTGCCCTGCAGAGGCCGTGTATTCAACGTAGGGGGTGATGGTATTTCTCCTTATAGGCCGGGGTCCGGCAGTCCGAGGGAGCGGACGTCTTCTGTTGCGAGCTGACGGGCCTCCGAATTGGTGGACCCGCTGTTCATGTAATCGACGAAGGACTTGTATCCGACGCGCTTGGCTTCGTAGCCGGGGTTGCGTTCCTCCATGATTTCCCGAGCGTTGGTGTTGAGACCTTCGAGAACGTCTTGGATCGCAGCTTCACGGGCCGCCTTGGTAGGCAGCGCGTTGAACGCAGGATCGTCGAGGAGGTAAGCAAGCGCCTCTCCGAGGGTTTCCCCGTTGGAGTTGGTCGCTTCGGTCGCCCGGATTTCACGGAGCTGGTCGAGCTCCTTGCCGGTCAGGCGGAAGCCTAGCCGGTCCCGCTTCTCGATGTCCGAGAGGTCGAGCCGCATATCCGCGAGCTTCTGGCGGATGTGGCCGGGATCGGTCGCACCAGCGTTGATGCCCATGAAGCGGCCGTCCTTCGGTTGCCCGAGCCAATCCCTTTTGACACCGAGGTCGGTGCCGGGGATCAGGCGGAGAAGGTCGTCCATGATCGACATTGTCTCCGGGATTTCTCCTCGGACGGTGTCGGCCACTTGGCGCGATGTGCCGGACAGGGGAACCTGTGCGACCGCGAGGGTCCGCGCGAGTTCCTCTCCGAGCTTCACGATGCCGCTGGTGCTGTCGCCTTCCTTGGTCTGGAAGAACGCCTGCATGGCTTCGCGGAACCCGGTCAGGTAGGTCTTGTCTAGCACGGCTTCGCGGAAGGACAAGCCCGCCACGTTCACCGCAGTCCACCAAGCCTGCTCCTCGGAGTAACCCATCTTGAGGTCCCGGTCGCGCGCCTTCAATGCCTGCCCGAGCATCCCGCCGAGGGCGAGCGAGTAGGCGAAAGGATCGAGACGACCGAACTCAAAGTAGGCTCCGCCGGGGAGGTTGAGCCGGTTGGACGGCTTGCCCTCAAGCTGGCCGGTGTTGTTCCAGCCCCCGTTGGTGATGGTGATGGCGCCGGCTGCACCCATAAGGGCGCCCATGCCGATGACCATACTCCCGACCTCCATGCGAGCAAGCTCGATAGCGGCCTCCGGTCCACCCTTGGCGAGAATGGCTTGCACCTCACGGGCTTTGCCACCCCACGGGGTGTAGTGGACCATTCCGCGCTCGAAGATGCGAGCCGGTGTGGAGACGTAGGGGAACAGCGTCGTGCGAACGATGTCGACGACAGGAACGTCCTTGGACGAGTTCAGGATATTCGCGAGGCCCTTCATGGGAGCCGTTTGCGGGCCATCCATGAACAGGACGCGGTCAGCTTCCTTCTTGGCCTGCTCCTTGACGGAGAGCCCGAAGTTCACTGCCTCGTCGACCGTGCCGGTTGTCGCGAGCTGCTCCTCTGCTTCCCGAAGGAGCTTTGCGGGAGGCATCTCTGCGAGTTCGATGGCGCGCTTCTCGACATACTTGCCGAGGGCTTCGCCTTCGAGACCGGCCTTGCGCCCCTCGCGCACCGCATAGCGGGAGGACAGGCGATAGGTCTCCTTGAGCATGACCATGTTCGAGCCCCAACTATCCATCGCCCCGGTCGCCACTTTGGCGGTCAGGGTCCCGGCGTAGTCGAGACCTTCTGCGCCCACGGCTCCGGCGCGCTGCGCGGCCGCCCAAACACGGGCAAAGCCGCCTTGGCGTTCCAGCTCACGGATGCGTCGATTGAACTCCTCGGGATTGTGGACCTTGGCGCGGGCAGCAGTGTCGAACTCGCGTAACGGCGCCGGCTCATAGCCAGCATCAAGCAAGCCCTTCTTATTCCCGCTGGCGTTCGCAGCCTTCCCGAGGTTCCCGGAGAGTGTCGCAATGCGCTCCACGTTCTCCCAATGGTCCCACTGGATGCGCTGCATCATCGCCTTCATCCCGGCCATATGGGTCTGGAAATAGACCCGGTCGGCAACGGCCTGCTCCAGATGGAGGTCAAAGGCTTCGTCGACCATCCCCGCGCGCTTCATGGCGAACATGGCGTAACGTGGGGCGATGTGGTTTCGGAAAAGGTCGTGAGAGATGAAGCCAGCCACGTTGAACATCGCGGTGGCAGGTGAGAGGAGGTTCGATTGCACGAACGAGACCATCGAACGCTGCATCCGCATGAACTTGCTGACGGTCTTCACGTCATCGACGTTGTTCAGGGTGTTCAGGAGCTCGTCGATGTCCCGCGTGGTGCGGGCTCGCTTCAACATGGTCGCGAGGGTGGTGTCATCCATCTCATCCAGAGCTGCGCGGACGCGCGCCTGAATGGCCTTGCTGTCTTCGATCTGCTCCGCGCCGTCGACAACCTCGTCGACCCCGAGCTTCGATTTCATCCGCAGGGAGCCGAGAGCTCGGCCGACCTGTGACTTGATGTAGTTCGAGCGCGAGGTGAGCGAGATGGCTTCGGCGATGGTGGACGCAAGCTGCTCCTTGGCTTCTGCGTCGCCCTTCTGGACGAGAGGCAGGAAGACCGAGCGGGCCTTGGCGAACTGGACCGAGGCGAGCATGGCGACGTGATCTGCCACGCGGGCGTCCATCACAATCTTGCCAGCCCGGTCGGCTGCGCCGTCGATGTCATCCTCTGTGAGGATGCGGCCGAACCGTTTGCGGAACTCGTCCTCAATCGAACCGAACGACCTCTGACCGGCTCCCGCCTTCTCCAGAATGGCCGTCGTGGCTTCTTCAAGGAGAACTGCGGCGCGGTGCGCGGTGTCCGCATCGACGCCGGTGTCGGAAACGTCGATGCCGAGGAGCGAGCGGTAGTGAGGATCGTCGACGACCGTGCCAAGGGCTTCGGCCTTCTCAAGACGCTTGGCGAGGAGGATGGCCTCCTGCGTCGTCATCTTTGCCACACGTTGCGCGATGACCCCACGGGCCTTGCCCATGTCCCCGGTTAGTTCCCGGATCGACAGGACAGCGCCGTCTTCGACGACGTCGTCGGCTGCGCCAGTGATGATGTTGCGAACCTGCGGCTGTTGGACAGGGGTGCCCTTCTTGGCTCCCTTGGCTCCCACAACGGTCGCTGCGTCAGCAAGGTCGCCAGCCACGGAGGGCTCTGCACGTCGCAGGACGACGTCAGGCGAGAACTGGTCGAGGACCTTCTGCGGACGCCCGTGACGGATCGCGAGGCCGAGCTTCTTTGCTCCGCCGACCGCACCGGCCACTGCTGCGGAACCGAGAGGGACGATAGCTGCCCCGAGGGTGTATCCGAACACACCGCCCAAGGCGCCGCCAGCGGCTGCACCCTTCACGCGGTCGAACAGGTCCCCGTCGGCCGAGCCTGCTCCATAGAGAGCCCCCTGCACCGCGCCAACGGCGGCAAAGGTTCTGGCGTTCTGGGCAGTCGTGGAGACGCCGCGAGAGATGTTTGCGGCTTGTGCTGCTTTTGCGCCGCCAGCCACGCGACCGCCCCATCCCATGAAGGGGACGAAGCCGCCGAGCATCTGGCCGGCGAAGAAGGCACCTCCGTTTTCTTCGGAGGCTGCGTCGAGGATCGCGCGGTTCTCTGCGAGAGCCGTGTCATAATCTTTGCCGAGGAAAAGCCAATCGGCCCCGGCTCCGAGTTCGTCGAGAAATCCGAACGTGACGGTGTCCGCCAAGCCCATTGCCCACGAACCGGCTGCATCAGCTTTACGGTCGGTGATGTCGACCTTCCGGCGGACCTCCGATGAGGGGATGGTTCGGGTCTCGGCACGAGCCGGAGCAGGAGCGGCGGCCCCGTAATCCGGTTGCCAATCGTCGAATGTGTAATCGCTCATCAGAGGTCCTTTGGTTTTATCGGAGGGAGTTGGAGGCGTCAGCGGTGGGAGCCCGGAAGCTGCGCACCATCCAGTTTTGCAGCTCGCTCTGGGTGTCTGCCCAATTCGGGGCTTCACCCGATGCTGCGTCGGTGAGGGCTTCGAGCGACAGGCGACCGAGTTGTGCCTCGGCCATCTTCGCCGCTTCTTCGCGGGTCACTCGTTGCACCTTCCCTTGCGGGTCCACGTATTCGAGACGTGTTCCGGGAGGCAGCTTCGACCCGAGAACTTCGGCCGTCCGCTTGACGTTGCGCTGGTAGGTTTGGACCGCAGGCGTGGAGAGGTTGAGGTTCTCCATCCCTTCGGCCAAGCGTCCCGCCTGAATGGCAGTTTCCGCCCGGACAATCGGGTCTTCGATCAGGTGCAAGCTGCCCATGACCGAGGTGATGATGTTCCGAGGGTCTCCGCCCTTGCTGAAATAATCGAAGGCTGCGACCCCAATGACGGAGCGCGCTGTCCGTTCGATACGCTGTTGCTCGGCTGCTTCTGCCCGGTCAGCTTGGGACTGACGGTAGGCTTCTTCGCCGCGCTCGTGCGCCTGCAGGCTCTCGAACCACTTGGCCGCTTCGACGTCTGACAAACGCCCCTCTCGGTGCGCCTTGGTGATGTCGATGCGGGTCAGGGGCGGCCCGTTGCCGATCAGCCGGAGAGCAAAGGCTCCCGAGGTTTCCGTGGAAATCCTCGCGCGCTCCTCGTCCTCGAAAGCGTCCCAACGCTTCACCAGCGCCTCACGCTGTTGCAGGAGGAGCTGACGTTGTTCGGCATTGGCCGCAAAGCGACCTTCGAGTTCCGGGATGAGCTGCGCCGTCGGGTCCATCGCACGATCCCGCACCGACCGGGGGAGCCCGTTCGGAGTGTAGGAAGGATCGCCGGGAGGAACCGCGGCAGGCGTCGAGCCGGGTTCTGCACCCATCTTCCGCTCTGCCCATGCAACGAGCTGGCCCGCATTGCGGACCCCGCTGAACACGGAGCTGTTCGCACGACGCGAGGACCGAGACACGAGGTCGCCAATGTTGGCGTTCGGGTCGGCCTTGAGGACCTTGAGAGCGTCGCCTTCGCCGAGGAAGTGCATCAGATAGACGGTGGCGTCATTGACGGCCACGCCGTTCTTCTGGAGCTTCTCGACGTTCTGCCGGGTGAAGGTCTCCATGACCTTGTCCTGCGTGGCTCCGTCCGCGCGCTTGGCGAGGATTTGAGCCTCACTCTCCCCGGTGTCCCCGAAGGTCTGCCGGTAGCTCTGGAGCCAAGTCCCCTTGAGGAACTGGTAGCGCCCGTAGGCCGAGCTGGTCGCGGCTGCTGCGGTGTCGTTGCCGCTGCTCTCCGCGCTCCGGTTGCGGCCCATGTAGTTGCCAATGTCGAAGTCCGCAGGAGCCGGCTGTGCGGCACCTTCGGGGACACTTGCGACACTGGACGGGCCGGGATCGAACGAGACGATCCCCGAGCGTTCCTCGGGAGGCAGTGAGGCTTCGGCAAGGCCGAGAGCTTGGTCGAGGAGGGCAACGCCTTCCTGATGTCGACCCTGACGCTCCAGCTCGCCCGTGATGGACGTGACCGTGTTCAGGTAGGCGGCCGTCACTTGCTCCTGCGGAACCGATGGGGGAACCCGGTCGATCAGCTCGGCAATGTTGACAGGTTCGCCAGAGAGCACTCGGTTGCGCACCGAGGTCTGGAACAGGTTGAGGGCTTCGCCTTCAAAGCGAGCGGTGATGCGCTGGCCGGCGGCTGCGAGTAGGACAGGGCGGGATTTCTGAACCTGACCGAGGGCAAGCAGATAGCCGTCCTTGTGGCCCATGTCGATGACTTCGCCGGTTTCCGGGTCCTTCACGAACGAGCCAAAGTATTCCTTTTCAATCCATTCGGCAGCACTCTTGAGACGACCTTCGAGGGTCGGCTCCTGCTGCTGTTCGAGGAACTCTTGGAACTCCAAGTCCTTTGCGGTCTTGTGCTCGAACCAACGGGTCTCCGTCTGGGCCATGCCAAGACCCCGGCGGTAGGCTTCGGAGCGACCCATGCGTTCTTCGCTGGTCGAGCCGGTCATGTGGTCGAGGAGAGCCTGTTCGTAGTTGTCTTCCTCCTCAATCGCGAACTTCGCCTGTGCGGTTCGCTGTGCGTTGCCGAGGCCATCCTCCAGCATCCCGAGGGATCGTAGGATGCCTTCTGCTCCGCCGGAGCCGCGACGGGCTGTCCGCATATCGCCGAAGGTTTGGAGTTGGTTCTGCCGAGGATCGACCTCGGGGAGGATGCCCTGCCGCCGGTCGACCTTCCGGTCGCCGCGGAGGACCCGCGCTTCGTTTCTTGAAAGGTCGCGGTTTGGCATTAACCTGCTCCTGCGTTCTGGCTTGCTTGGGCCTTGTTGATCTTGGCGCCGTTGATGCCGGACCAAGCGTTGAGGCCCGCGCCTGCGAGCTGAAGACCGGCGCCCACGGCGTTGACGTTCTGAACTTGCGAGAACATCGAGTTGGCTTCCGCCACGTTGGCGGCGACACGGCTCTCTTGGTTGGCGATGGAGCGGTCGTTCGACATCTCCGCCTGCATGGCGCTATCCATCAGTAGGGTGTCGACGGAGCCCGTCAGGGCAAGGCCAGCTTCGCCAGCGGCAGCGCGGACGCGCCCCTGCTCACGGCGGGAGGCCCGCATGGTGTCGAAGATTTCGGTGGAAGCCTTGCGACGGGCTTCCTCGTTCGTAAACTCAAGCTGCTGGTGGATGGCCCTGTTCTGGGCCTTCGCCGCTTGGCTTTGAGCAATTAGGCTGTAGCCGGTAGAGGCCACCGCCGTAACGCCTGCGGCGATGGCAAGGCTTACGGGTTCACACATGGATAGACCTCGCGAATGTGTAGAAGGCACGGCGTTCTCGGCCGTGGAAGGGGTGGAGGGAAACAAGCCGGAAGCCGGTCCATTTGAGCCAGCGCATCGAGACCTCGTTTCTCGCGTCGATGTAATTCCAGAGGAGGTCGTAATCGGCCTGCATCTCATCCATGTAGCGGCGAGAGTGGCGAGCGATTGACAGGGCCTCGTCTTC